>Ga0302238_1001690_pt1 | contig 17232 bp, 8 predicted proteins | sample AAG_UR_Asn_MG_FD_193527 | JGI IMG/M metagenome (GOLD analysis project Ga0302238, IMG submission 193527) | Enriched activated sludge microbial communities from anaerobic digester in WTTP, New Holstein, Wisconsin, United States - AAG_UR_Asn | ecosystem: Engineered > Bioreactor > Anaerobic >...
TGACGGCCTCTGCTCAATCTACCCCGTTAGGCCGGTGATATGCCGAACCCACGGTCTTCCTATCGTCTCCAGCCAGGGGCGCGACTGCTGCCCTATGAACCTGGAGGGCATGCTCAGTGAGCTTCCAGCGGGCCTGCTGCTGGACATCGAGACACTCAACACCATCCTGTCGGCCATTGAGCTGGACTACGAGAAACGAACGGGTGCCCCCGACCAGAGGAAGCGACTTGGCGACATTGCTGCAACCTTCCTGGGAGTGAAGCGAGAGGGTGGGCTCAGTCCGTTTACCTGATCGGCGCCCTACTCACATAAGCACTAAGCGATTGCCATAGGGGCTGGACCGGGCCCAGAGAATCCCCTGCGACGCTCATCGCTCTGCATGAATGTTGAAATATGGAGCGAAGTGCGCTACTTTCTGGCCCGCCTCCGGGCGCTTTGTGGCCTTCGGCGGCGGGTTTTCATTCAATGGGCCAGCTTCGTGCGTTGGGCACGTTACGCATCATCTGGGGGCTTCCATGGAGTTTGTAGAACAAATCAGAAGAACACATATGTGTGGTGCCTTGCGCGGTGGGGACATCGGCAAGCGGGTGGTGCTCATGGGTTGGGTGCACCAGGTGAGGAACCTGGGGGGACAGATATTCCTGGCTTTGAGAGACCGCACCGGCATCACCCAGCTCTTCGTCGCCAAGGACTCGCCGCTGTACGAGGTTGCGGCCTCTCTCAGGACCGAGTGGGTTGTGGGGGCATTGGGTGTGGTTGCCGGGCGTGGCGAGGGCAACATCAACTCTTCTATGCCCACGGGCGAGGTGGAGATTGTGGTGGAGAAGCTCGAGGTTCTGAACCGAGCGGAGACTGTGCCTTTCTCCATTCGTGACGATGTGGATGCCCACGAGGATCTGCGGCTTCGATACCGATATCTGGACCTGCGCAGGCCAATAATGCAGGAGAGGCTGTTGAAGCGGGCAGCGGCTTCTGCGGTGACGCATCGCTATTTGGATGGCCAGGGGTTCGTGGAGATTGAGACCCCGATATTTATGAAGAGTACACCCGAGGGGGCCAGAGACTTCCTGGTCCCATCAAGGCTGCAGAAGGGTGGTTTCTACGCGCTTCCGCAGTCGCCCCAGCTCTTCAAACAGATCACCATGGTGGCCGGATATGACCGCTACTATCAAATTGCCAAGTGTTTCCGTGACGAAGACCTGCGTGCCGACAGGCAACCTGAGTTTACTCAGATAGACATGGAGATGTCATTCGTATGTGAGCAGGACGTCATGGACATGGTCGAGGGTCTGTTGGCGGCAATAATGAAGGAATTGATCGGCGTTGAGCCCGTTCGCCCCTTCCCACGGCTTCCTTACGAACGGGCCATGAGCCTCTACGGGTCGGACAAGCCCGACCTTCGCTTCGAGATGCCCATCACAGACCTCTCGGCGATCTTCTCGGGGGCCGAGTTTGGCGTCTATCGTGAGATTATAGCGGGCGGCGGCACTGTGAGAGCAATCAGAGTCCCCCTGGGGGCCAAGAAATCCCGCAAGGAGCTTGACGAGCTAAACGAGAAGGCCAAGGGGTTCGGCGCCAAGGGGCTCAGTTGGACTAAGGTTGAAGCCGAGGGCATCAGCGGCCCCGTTGCGAAGTATCTGAAGGACTGGGAAGGCGACCGCATCGTGAACCAGATGGACGCCAAGGTGGGAGACCTAATCCTCATGGTTGCCGGCCCCGCCAAGGTGGTGCTCCACGTCTTGGGTCAGCTTCGGCTCATCCTTGGACCAGAGGTCTTCCCCGAGAGAATGAAAGACTTTGCCCTGCTGTGGGTTGTGGACTTCCCCATGTTCGACTGGGACGAGGAGGCTCAGCGCCCCGTGGCCATGCACCACCCCTTCACGCAGCCTCATCCCGGCGACGCACACCTGCTGGAGACAGAGCCCACCAAGATGAGGGCCCGTGCTTACGACGTGGTGATGAACGGCACAGAGTTGGGCGGCGGCTCCATTCGAATACACACCCCCGAGCTTCAACAGAGAGTCTTCAACGCCCTCAAAATCGGCGAAGAGAGTGCCAAGGAGAAGTTCGGCTTCCTCCTGGATGCCCTCAAGTACGGTGCCCCGCCCCACGGCGGCCTGGCCCTGGGCCTGGATAGAATCGTGATGCTGCTCACGGGCTGCTCCTCCATCAGGGACGTCATCGCCTTCCCGAAAACCACCAGCGGCTCCTGCCTGATGTCTGGATGTCCATCCTCCGTAGACCCCGCACAGTTGACCGAAGTGGGCCTTAAGCTGACGTAAACAGACCGTTGTCTGGTTCAGTTGTGTGAGGCCGTTCCCTGCGTAAACTCGCCCGTAAGCCAGTGAAAGTTGTCCAGTATTACCAGAGAGTCGTAGATACCGTCGGATGTATCGTGTATATGGAACTTGATCTGGAATGTCTCGCCACCGTTTATCGACCAGTTCGTGTATAGCCACCCAGTCGATGAGCCATTGGCAGCTCCGCCGAAGCCGCACTCAAATCCCGTACCAGATATGTTTGTCTTGACGTTACTACACGGCTCGCTAAGGGCCGTGTTGATGGCCAGATAGCACTGCTTCTTTTGAGTAACAGGGTCAATAAAATCATGGTAATCTGACGGGTCTCTGCAATCCGTGTAATTAATAATAGTCCACTTGTTTTGAGTGGTCTGCGGAGCCTTCAGCAGTATATAAAACTTGTCATTAAACTGCGTCCCAATAAATTCTTCGTACTCTTCCGACATAAACACATAGTCCAACGAGAAGCCCGTTGCCGCAGCGGGGGCCGTCAGAGTGACGACGAACTCCACGGCATCGTACATCGTGTCTCCGGAGAAGCTGTCCGTGGCCGTTCCTCCCCTGAAAGATCTGTTGAGTGGCTGGTGCCCTGCGCTGGCCCCGTGGCAAAGAGTGAGTATGAGGGCGGAGCCAGCGGTGCCAGGTCGTTATTGACGCTGCCGAAGTGGTTCACCGCTGCCCATGCCGAGGAGATGTTGTCACCGGTGGGAGACGAGAAACTGGCATTCTGGTATTGGCCCGAGCAAATCTCTATGGCGCACAGGAAGGCATCCACGGTCTGGCCCGTGCACGTTCCTGGGCACTGCACCGTTTCGTCCACCTCGCCGTCGCAGTCGTTGTCCAGACCATCACCGGGCAGTTCGAAGTTGCCGGGGAAGACGGAAGCCGAGAAATCGTTGCAGTCGTTGAGCCCCTTCGTACAGACCGCCGGCACCCCGAATATGGGGAGTTTGTCGGTGCAGTAGCCATCACCATCCACATCGCATCCGTTGTCAACCACCCCATCGCAGTCGTTGTCACGGTCGTCGCACGACTCTGGAATTCCGGGATTCACCAGACTGTCCGAGTCGTTGCAGTCGCCGTATTTCAGCGACTTTCCCGCAGGCACGTAATCATAACCGCAAAACTCCTCCTTCGTCGCCAGAGCCCCGAAGCCGTCGTCGTCGGCATCATCGTACACAAAGAAGCACTTGCCCGGCACTGACGGCCCCTTGTCCTGCTCCACATCCTCGGGCTTGCTCGTGTCCGGCGCCACCGAGGTATCGGGCAGCGATTCGTCGGTCCCGAGGTCGGCTATGGGAGAGATGTCGTCGTCGGGGGCCGTAGTATCGCCAAGAGGCAAGAGCCCATGGAGGTCTTCCGGCCCCGTGCCCACGATGCACTGCCAGTTCAAGCAGTAGAGGCCAATGCCGCAACTGCCGCAGGTGCCACCGCAACCGTCGTTGCCGCATTGCTTCCCGGCACAGTCAGCCTCGCACTTGCTTTTGCCCGACTTGATGATAACCGTCTCACCGCACGCTGCCAGCGCAACCATTACTACGGGGAGGACCAGAGAGAGGAGTCGCCCCATGAAGACCTCCAAGGCCACAAGATTACATGATATTTTCAGAGTCCCCCGCGGAATTCAAGTGATTACGGCGAACCCCCTCCCCCAGCCTTGATTTGGCCAACCCAATGAGGCAGAATCCGCCACATTGTGGCCCCACGGGGCTCTGGTTTGGAGGTAATCATGCTCTCTTCTGGAACGATTGGCCGCCTCTCTCTGGTTTTGGCTCTTCTCTTCACCTCAACGGCCCAGGCCGAGTGGGTCAAGCAGTTCTCCCTGGCCGGCGACGGCAACGGTGCCTACGGCGTTGGCGCCTTCGACGATACCACCGCCGCTGCCGTCGGGAAGTCCAACTCGGGCCAGGGAGACAAGGGAGCGGCCTGGTGGACCGCAAACGGCGGCGACATGTGGACCGCCGGAAGCATTACGGGCACTGGTGGTGGTATTATACCACCCTTCATGTTTCAACTTAGCTTCGCAGACACACTCACGGCCTACGGCGTGGGACTCGGGATGTACCAGTCCAAGGATGGCGGAAAGTCATGGAACGCCCTCGCTGTGCCGGGCGTCGGTGGATTCGACCAACTGATGGATGTCCATGCCGTAAACACCAACTACATATATGCAATATCAGGCAGCAAGGTTATATACACGGGGAATGGGGGATTGAACTGGTCCACGACGGACTTGGCTATTGGGCAGGAGTTGCAGGCCATCTTCTTCGTCGACAACCTGCGGGGCTGGGCTGTGGGCGGCCGCCAGGAAGAGATAACCGAAGAGGACCCATACTCACCTGGCCAGGAGAAGGTCGTCGGGTACGATATCAAACCCGAAGGAATAGTCATGTACAGCTCCGACGGTGGCCGCACCTTTGAGCCGAGGCTTATAAACAGCCCGGATATCTTCCGCTCCATTCATATGTTCGACGCCAATGTAGGTCTTGCGGCTGCGGGTAACAACAACAAAAAGTATTTCATCAAGCGAACCACGGACGGAGGCAAAAGCTGGAGCGACATCACTCTGCCAACCCACCCTGCCGGTGAGTGGGTCTTCCTGACGCGTGCCCTCATGCTCACCCCAATCCACGCCATCGCCGCAGGCTCTGTGGGAAACCCCGACGGCGGATACGGTAACAAGGCCGTGGTCATCGAGTCCTTCGATGGCGGCGTAACCTGGGAGTTCGTGCCCGAAGCCGAGCAGCAGGGCGGCTACTTCGACATAGTCTTCCCCTGCGAAAATGCCGGGTGGGTTGTGGGTGATTGGGGTCTGATTGTGAAGTACTCCAACGGTGGCGGCTGCGCAGGCAGCATCACCAACCCCGATGGAAACCCCGAGGGCGGCGGCGAGGATATCGTAAGCGACGTCTGGACCTGGGGACACATGTTTGGAACCTTTGGCGACGACAAACCCGTTGGCGAGAACTCGGCCCCCGGCGAAACCGACGTCTGGGGCGGGATCATTCCCGGTGACGAAGACACCGGTGGTGCCAACTGCAAAGAGGTCAAGAAGAGCGAAGGCTGCAGTTCCACAACCCATGGCCGACCCGCCGCAGCGCTGATGCTGACCGGTGCGTTGCTCATCCTGGTTGCCCTGCGTCGAGCCAGGCGCACGGCATTTCTTGCCCTTGCCCTGGTCTCACTGGGGACCGTCGCTTGCGGAAGTGAGACGACCCAAACGGTCTGCGAAGAGGTGGCCCCCGCCCCGGAGAAAGACACCTCCGGCACTGAAGAAGATAGCACCATACAGCCCGAAGAGTTCCGATGCCTCCTTCTGGAAGGCGAGCAGCCGGCCAACTTCACCGGTTCAGGCCAGAGAAAGGCTAACTCCAATAACCGAATAGTGTTCGTGCGAGAGTCGGAGACCGGAGGAAGCGACCTCTACACCATGGCCCCCGATGGCTCGGACCAGAGACCACTGACCCGCTTCGAGGACCCAGCGGTCAATGTCTACTATCCCACCTGGTCGCCAGAGAGAGACTACATTGCCTTCGCCTCCGATTATCGGCTGGCCTTCAATGAGGCCCGCTACAACATCTTTGTTGTTTCCTCTGATGGTTCCAAATGCTACCAGGTAACGCCGGACATAGACAGCAAACGCATCAAGACCACCGCTGACACGCTTACGGTTCAAGGCAGCTTCCGCTTCGGCCAGGGCGCCATAGCGGCCCCTGTTGCCAACGCCACGGTGGCCGTTGAGGGCACTATGCTGACGGCTCAGACCGGCCAAGGTGGAGAGTTCACCATCGAGGCACCGGCGGGTACAGGCAGGCTCATCTTTCGCGGCACTGCCAACGGTCTCTCCGTTGTCGCCACGGCCGATTACGATGGAGCCAAGGGTGATGTGGTGACTCTCACCGGTGTGGTTGGCAAATCCGAAGGGACGCCGGAGATTGGTCCCATTCACTGGGCCCCGGCTGGTTCCAACGCCATCTTCTTCTTGAAGGAGACTCTGGTCAGAACCTACTCAGCCCAAATGAACACCGGCGAGGTGACGCCGGTGTTTGATTCCGACGAAGATGCCGTCGGTGCCCTGGGCTTCTTGCCTTCCGGGGAAGAGTTGGTGGCCTCGTACAAGTCCGCACCGCAGTTGGTGGGCGTATACAGCATCAACAGGCTGGACAAGACCCAGAAGGAGTTCATCTGGGAGGGCCAGACCGAGACTTCTAAGATTGCGGTCTCGCCGCTCTACTTCCTGGCGTCCCTTCAAGGTGACAAGATTGTGCTGCTGGGGGCCGATGCCGAAGGTGAAATTGCAACTCTGGACGCCACCCCAGGGAACCTCTCGGGCCTGATTCCGGACCAGTTCGACTGGTCGCTGGACGCAACCCACATTGTTGTTACGGTTCAGGGGGCCAAGGGTCCCAATCTGGCATCGGTAAATGTAAACGAGAAGAAGCTCAAGGTGCTGACCACCGACGGCAGGAGCAAGATGCCCGCCTGGTTCGGCAGATAGTCATCTCCTTCCCGCCACCTCTTGCTTTACAACCACACGCAGTGAGTGTTCAATAAGTCGTTGCCCTGTATCAACGTATGCGTTGAGTATACCACAGTGGTGTACATTGAGGACCGGGGGTATCAGGGCTGGATGGCCACAGAGTCGATCAGCACATCCAGGCCGTCGCCCATCCCGAAGAAGGAGTGCTCCTTGAGCTGCCCGGCATCCTCGATGTACATTCGCAGGCCCGATACACCTGTGGAGGCCGAGACTGTGGTTACGATGAAGAGGTCGGCCATGGAGCCCCATTTCATCGAGGCGATTTCCAATGGCAGGCCCGTGGATCCCGTTCCCGCTATGCTCAGATCCTGGGGTGATACCTTCAACAGCCGAGCCTTGTTGCCCTCGGCCTCCAGAGCCAGTGCGAAGGCACCGTTCTCACTCCACTGCAGGTCGGCCGGATCGTAGACGTCCACATCGGCAGCATACTCCAGTGTACCACCTGCGCCAACATCAAACAGCATAACCTTGTCGCCAGCTCCAAATAGATTATAATAAGAAGCAAGCATTCTGGTGCCGTCGGGCGAAACCGCAACAGCCGACGCTATGCTTCCATCCCCGGGAACCGGGTACTGGTTCAGGATCGACCCATTCACATCTGCCAGCGTCACCGTAAGACCGCTGCCTGGGTCAGCCTCCACCCCTTCCAGCACCACATAACCCGCATTGGCGGGCAGGAGGGCCATCCTGGAACCGGCGTAGTGGTGCGAGAGGAACACGAACTGCGACTCTTCGGGTGGCAGGCCTGTGAAGGGGTCCAGGTCAAGGGCGTAGACGCCCCCCTCGGGGGTGGGGTTGTAGTTCAGCAGGAAGAGCGTCGCTCCGTCCTGTGACCAGGCCAAATCCTCGAAATAGAGGCCGTCGGTAGCAACGGTCTGGGCGACCTCTATGCGACCATCGGCACTCACTCTGTAGAACGTGAGCTGGTCGGAATCGATGTCCGAAGTCACCGCCGAGATACCACCCGGGTGGAAGACTGCGGATATTGGCCGGTTGCCAACCTCAAATACTGTGCCATCGTAGGAGAATCCCTGGGTCAGTGAGTATTTCAACGGGCGAACCCTGTTTGCTCCGTTGATGCCGTTAGTGACCAGGGCCGCTCTATCTCGTTCGGGGTCGTTTCTCAGTTCCAGCGTGACCGGTTCGGAAGCAGCAATCAGGTTGCCCCCCAGGGAGACCCTGGCGGCCAGCGTCACTGCCGAATCGGCCTGAGAGTCTGCCATGGAGTCCCAGACCATCCTGTATGTGCCGTCGCCGAGAACTCCCGGTTCTGAGCCATATCCCTGCAGCGATGTTGCGGGGGCCGTTGGCTCTGCCTGCCCCCAGAACAGGGCAACCTCGGCACCTTCTGGCACACCATCCAACGAGAGCATCACGCTCACGGGGCCTCGCTGCCACTGTTGGGCTACGGTGATTGACACCTCGGCGACTTGGACCACGTCGGCCTGGTCCGGCCCCGGTGCATCAACAGGAATGATCTCTTCGATCTCCGAGAGGAGGTCCTCGGGCAGGGCATCATGCTCGATTCCATCGCCAGGGCTGGCCCAGTCCTCCTGTGCAATATCAGAACCCATGCCCTCCGTCGTGCCGTCGGCTACCTGCCACAGGTCTGCCGATGTCCCATCGGCGTCGGCAGCGATGTCCAAGTCCAAAACCTTGTCGAGGGCGCCGCAGGCCACCAGGTGGCTTGCCAGCAAAAGAGTGATCAGCCCGAAGCGTGTTCCTTTCATTCCAGCCTCCTTACAACGCACAAACAATGATTCAGGGCATCGCCCTTGTCAATCTGCTGTGGTGCATCGAGGGCGCTGGTTTCGGCGGCCCTGTTGGGGCACAAGAAACGGGTTGGGATGGCCTGTCAGCCCCTCAATGCCTTGTGCACCGCTGCCACCAAATCCTTGGCATAGAACGGCTTCTGGAGAAACACGGCGTCTGAAAAATCGACATGGACATGCTGGGCAGCCGCACCGGGTGAATAGCCCGAGATGAAGACGACCTTAAGGGCCGGGAACAACCGTCTAAGCTCCCAGGCCAGCTCTGAGCCATTCAGCCCCGGCATGACGAGGTCCGAGACCACAACATCGGGGCAGAAAGCCAACTCCGCAGCCAGACCCAGTGCCTCCGATGGCGATTGCGCTGCAGCAACCATGAATCCGGCATTCTCCAGCATGGTGCGCGCCATGGTAAGGATGGCCGGCTCATCCTCCACAAGCAGCACCGAGGCAGCGTGAAGAGGAGCCATTTCGGCTTCAACGGCCTCTGCAAGGGAGACTGGGGCACCGTACCTTGGGAAGAATATCTTGAAGGCAGTGCCCATGCCCAACTCACTGTAGACCTTCACGAAACCGCCGTGTTGACTTACGATACCATGCACCGTGGAGAGACCAAGGCCGGTGCCCTTGCCGGCCTCCTTGGTGGTGAAGAAAGGCTCGAAGATCTGCGCCTGAGTGTCGGCGTCCATGCCGCTGCCGTTGTCGGATACTGAGATCCAAACGTACTCTCCCGTTCGGAATCCAGAATGGGTAGAGCACCAAGCCTCATCGAACACAGCCTCTCCAGTCTCGATTGTGATCCGGCCGGCGCCTGCGATGGAGTCTCTGGCATTAAGGCAGAGGTTCGCCAGTATCTGGTCCACCTGACCCGGGTCAACCGCTGCCAGGGAAGGCCCCGCGCCCGGAAGCCAGTCGAGGCTAACCTGCTCGCCAATGAGGCGTTTGAGAATAGAGAGCATTCCTTCCACAACCCGGTTCAGGTCCACGGGTTCCGGGGAAGAGGGGGTCCGGCTGGCGAAGGTCAACAATTGCCTCGTAAGCGAAGCTGCCTTTTCGGCCACGACCATGATCTCGGCCATGGCCTCCTTCACTGCATCGGGGTCGTCGGCAAGACCGGAAGCCAGCTCAGCCTGGCCCATGACAACGCTTACAACGTTGTTGAAGTCGTGGGCAAGGCCCCCGGCCAGGCGTCCCACAGACTCAAGCCTCCGCGCTCTGTGAAGCTGCATCTCCAGTGCCTTGCGATCACTGACATCCATGGCAGTGCACGTCACCCACCTCGGACGCCCTGACGGATCCGAAATGACATTTCCCACAGTGAGCATGGTGAAGGGCTTACCGTCCCGACGAACATGGGCCACCTCAGTAATGCCAAGGACGCCATCCTGGAGGAGCTTCGCCGTGAGCCGCTGCACCTCGGCCAGCTGCTCTGGGGCATGCAAAATCGAGAAGTGCTTTCCGGTCAAATCATCAATAATATATCCATGCGCCGATGCAAAGGCCTCGTTGGCATAGACAATATATCCAGCCCGATCGAATATTGCGGCACCAGAAGGCGACAAATCTAACATACTTTTGTATTGGGACAGTTCGTCAATAAGCCTACGTCGTTCGGTGACATCGAATTCTACACCATCCCACCTCACGGAGCCGTCACACAGGAGAGTGGGGACACTGACCCAACTTGACCAGCGTAGAGAGCCGTCGGGGTTGAAGACCCTGGCTTCGCATCTGAACACCGACATGGTCTCCAGTGCGGCCTCTTCCTCAGCCACAAGTCGGTCGCTGTCGTCCCGGTGTACTCTGCCATAGACCAGGGAGGAGTCTGCCATGCCCTGTTCAGGGGTAATGCCATAGAGTCTGGAGACTGCTGCACCGAGGTAAGTAAACCTTCTGCGACCCTCGGGGTAGCGTACTATCTGATAGACCATCCCGGAGACCAGGTTGTCGGCCAGTTCTGCCAACAGCGAGAGCCGCTCGTAGGCCTCGTTGTGGGATTCCCCGGCCCTGGTATGCCTCAAGAAGCAGGCGGCCATGTCGCCCAGGCCCCTTACGGCAAGCGTCAAAGGGGATGTTGCAACGTCGGACCGTAACGGAGGAAGCGTTACAGTGAGTGGTCCATCGAGGCTCTGGGCGAGCGCACGAAGAACCGCTTCGTGGGCCTCCTGGCCCAGAAGATCCCTGATTGGATGACCAACGATGCTTCCCCCGGATCGCGCGAGCAGTGCCACGGCGGGCCCGTTGGCGCACAGAACGCATCCGGTTACATCGCAAGTGAAGGCCGGTTCGCTGGATATTTCGAGCACGCTGGAAACCGCGCTGTGTGTTGTTACTGCATTCATGTGGGGTCCAGAGGGCCCACTTGACGAGGGATGCAATGGAGACTCCTGCAATGGGAACCCCCGCATCCTATGGCCTGGGGCGTTTAGCCGCAAGGAGATTTTGCGGACCAAACCCAAAGTGGCCTCTTTGGGCTCAAAGCGAACGCCCAGCTTGATCAGAGAGGGTGTTTCGTGGTACACGGCGCCCGATGCGTCTCGAACTCTGTTGAAGCGGTGTTCGCCGCCTTCCACGGAAGCCCTCAGCAGGCCGGTTCGAGGGACTGTGTCGATATTGCAGTTCAGTCGTCTGCGCTGCCCCGATGCTCCTGCGGAGACCGAGGGGCATCGAGATATGTTGCAGGCAGTTACGGGAGGTTACGATGCCCAGTACTTCAGATTTGAAGAGAGGCGTACGGTTTCTGGATGAGGGAGTCCCATACCAGGTTTATGACGTCACATTTCAGTCACCATCGGCCCGAGGTGGGGCTACCCTGGTGAAGGCCAAGGCTCGGGACCTTCTGAGCGGGCAGCTCAAGTCTTTCGTGTTCAAGGCAGGGGAAAGGCTTGAGGATCCAGATATAGATTTTAAGAAAGTCCAGTATTTATATAATGACGGAGAGAACTTCAATTTCATGGACGTTGAGTCCTTTGAACAGTTCACTCTGGACAATGAGGCACTGGCAGGGACGTCGGACTATCTCGTTGAGGAGATGCAGATTCGGCTGATGTTCTTTAATGGTAGACCCGTATCCATAGAATTACCCAAGGCAATGGATATGGTAATCGCAGAATGTGAGATGGGCGTTAAGGGCGATACTGTCAATAATGTAACAAAACAGGCCACTACTGAGAGTGGTCTTCAGATACAGGTTCCTCTCTTCATTTCAGTGGGCGATACTGTTCGGGTCGACACCAGCGAAGGGCGATATGTTGAGCGTGTGAAGGTGGGCAAGTAGGCTCCATTTTTTGCTCATCCCTCGCCTTGGCCTAAAATCCCCACGTCCACTTCTTCTGTGGGGGGGAGAAAGATGACCAGCACCGGCAATGGGCCGCCCCTTGAGCAGTTGGCAGACGTTTTGCCCCTGCTGCACGTTGGTTTCCACGAGATCGACGAGAGGGCCGGGGCCCTGGTGGGGCTCACGGAGACCCAGAGACAGCTGCTTGAGTGCTTGTCTGGGAAAGTTCTCCTTAGCAACAGCCAGTTGTGTGTGCTTCTGGGACGGGTACAGAGCTCGGTGAGCGAGTTGACCGACCGACTTGTGCAGCGAGGTCTGATAACAAGGGAGCCGCACAGGGACCGGCGAAAATCCAACTTCAAGCTTACGCCTGATGGGGCAAGGGCCTTGGCTGAATTCAATCAGGTGCGTGCCAGGGCCCTGAGCAGCCGCTTAGCGAGCTACTCCGACGAGTCCATGGTGCGTCTGGTTGAGAGCCTTGGGCATCTGGCCCAGGCTTTGAGGCGACCTGGCGCTGTGGCGGGAGGCGAGAGCGACCCTGGGTACCATTCCAACAACTGATATTTTCCGTCCGACATTTCGCATTACGAAAAAATTTCTGAGCTGCTCCACGCATTGCCACGTAGCGTCAGGCAGATTCTGCTGAAAGACGGGAGAACTCCCCGCTGCCACAAGCGGGAGTTATTTCAAGGATTTCGTTCGATTACGCTCTGGCCATGCGGCTTGACCTGCCCGGATTCGAGAGAGTGGCAAAGCCGCCTTGACCTGAATATGGGCCATAGTGCCTGCGGCACGGAGTTTGCTTGCGCTCCCCGGGCCATTCTGTTTACCGACAGCTCCAGCCAGCTTGTCTGGTTCGGACGGTGATGGTGGCCCTATCCGGGGGCCAGCGCCTTTAAAGTTTGAGCGCGTACGCGGCGCGTGCTACGCTCATGCAAGCGACGACCCTTTTTCGCAGACGCGAAGAGAACCACATGGCGTCCCGCTGTATTCGACGCCCTGTTCTCCTTCTTGGAGGCTCATATGAGAACCGACCATTTCGGCAACGGAACAACGACGCTTTGCAGCACAGATCGTGGGACGATAGGGCGCTGGCCTTGGTGGAACGTGTTGCCGGCGTGGGGGAGTGGGGCTCTGCTCTCTTTGGCCCTTATGGCGGCCTCCTGCACCCCATCCGTGGAGGAGCGTCAGCAGGACCAACTCGCTGCCGACTTCAGTTGGACTGACCTCGTGGTGGATTTCGGGGACTTCCTGGCCGTCAGCGACGGGCTTGCGGCCTCTACGGACCCCACGGTCAAGATTCTGGACCCCACCCCTTACGATTACATCCCCCTGGGCATCCCGGTCACGCCCGTCGTAGTTACGTTCTCGGTCACAAACTTCATCTTCCCCGACCCCAATCACAGCGTTCGTGTATATCTCGACGGGGTGTTCCAGAAGGAGATCTTTGCCGGAACAACGGTCACTCTTGACGACGTTCCTTTTGGCGCACACCGAGTCTCCATCGTGCTCTACCGTAACGAAGGCGCCGGACTGGAGCCCCTGGATAATCCCTCGGCAAGAGCCACTCTGGAACTCAGGGTGCAGAAGTCCTGCGTGAACTACGACGACGAATCGTGCGACGACGGCAACCCCTGCTCCATCCAGGCCTGCGTCTTCATCGGTAACGGCCAGTTCCAGTGCCAGTACGCCAGCTTCGCCCACACCGGCTGCTGCGTCTCCTCGTGGGAGTGCGCCCCGGGCTGGACCTGCACCAACAGCCAGTGCACCCAATGCGCCACCGACGGTGAGTGTGACGATGGCAGCTTCTGCACCATAGACAGCTGCGTCCAGGGCCTCTGCGTCCACGACAAGCTGCCTGAATGCTGCATCAGCAACGAGGACTGCAACGACGGCAAATACTGCACTACCGACATGTGCTCGCTCTCCACCAACTACTGCTTCTACGTCCCCAGCGCTGACCCCCTCTGCTGCGAAGGCGAGGGAGACCCGGCTTGTGACGACGGCCTCTTCTGCACCACAGACGTCTGCGTCGTCCACGAGTGCCGCTACGCCCCCAACTACGCCGTACCCAACTGCTGTGACGACGTCTCCCAGTGCTTCGACGGCAATGACTGCACCATCGACCAGTGCCTCGGCAACCAGTGCGTCAACGGCATCGACACATCCAACCCCGTCTGCTGCCTCATCGCCACCGACTGCGAAGACGGTAACCCCGCCACCCTGGACTGGTGCCAGAACTTCCAGTGCCAGCACCTCCTGCGACCCGACTACTGCGACGAATCGGGTCTCTTCCCATGCCTCCCCGACGAAAACCCCTGCACCGTGGATGTCTGTGAAGAGTTCACCTGCAAACACCTCAATACCCAGAATTGCTGCACTACCTCGGAAGACTGCCAGGACGACGACTACTGCACCCAGAACCTCTGCGTCATGGCTGGGATCACCGGCACGTGCAGCTTCTTCCCCAAAACCGACTGCTGCAACGAGGACAAGGATTGCGATGACGGCGACCTCTGCAACCTTGACGTCTGCGTCAACCACACCTGCCGCTATGGCCCAGACCCCAAGAAACCCAACTGCTGCAACAGCGACGCCGAGTGCGTCGACACCTGCGACTGCACCTACGACGTCTGCCTGGAAGACAAGACATGCCTCCATGTGCTCCTCAACGAAGAGTGCTGCTTCTCAGACCTTGACTGCGACGACACCAACGCCTACACAATCGACCGATGCGTATCATGCACATGTCAACACATAGAAGACCCGACATTCTGCGATGCCAATAATACATCATGCAATGATCAGAACTTATGCACCATAGACACGTGCGAGCTCAGCACCGGGAAATGTATGCACACAAAAATCCCTGGATGCTGCATAAAAGATACGGACTGCAACGATTCTGAGCAATGCACAAATGATAAATGTAATACAAACACAAGAACATGCGTCTTCACGGAGATTCCTGACTGCTGCACCGCTGACGGCGATTGCTCCGACGGCGACCCCTGCACCCTCGACATGTGCGTGGCCAAACAGTGCCGTCATGTGGCCATCTCGGGCTGCTGCGAGAACGACAACGATTGCGCCACGGGAAATGAGTGCTGGATCGGCAGCTGCAACACGGTAACCTTCCAATGCACATTCGACCTGAACACCCTGAACCCCGTCTGCTGCTCCTCGGTTCAGGACTGCTACGACGGCAAGCCCTGCACCAACGACATCTGCCTGGACTACCGCTGCTACAACACCGACATTGCCAACTGCTGCACCGCCGCTACGGCCCCCACACTGTGCAACGACAACAACCCGTGCACCTGGGACACCTGCGTCTACGGAATCTGCCGTAATATCCCCGCCGACCAGGCACCCCCAAGCGCCGGGCTCCCAGCTACCTGCTGCCAGGTGGACGCCGACTGCGGAAGCGATGGCGACGACTGCACCGAAGAGAAGTGCATCGCCGGTGTCTGCAAATTCGTGCCCATCTCTCCATGCTTCCAGTCAATCCCCTATCACCAGAACTTCGCCAGTTGCACCGGCGCCACCTCCCTGGGCTGGTCCGTGGTTGACCTGGGCAACCCCGCCTCTTCAAACTGGCGCTGCGCCACCGCTGGGTCGCTTGGCCCCGACGGCTTCATGAAGTTCCACTGGCTACCCGAAACCGACGGCGTCAACAGCTACCTCGCAACGCCATGGCTCTCCATGGGCGGCCACGCTGCCGTCACCGTCCAGATGGATCAGCACTTCACCCCTTATGATTCCACAACTGATCTCTCGCTCGTAATTACAAATACGGATGATTTTTCAGTGGCCACTACTATGTGGGTTGACACCTTCGATGCGGGCTTCACAAGTGAGCTTCTTGATTTCACAGTACCCGCAGCCTTCCTGAACGAAGGCGTTAAGTTTGGTATTGGGGTCAACTCCTCGTCAACATACAACATTACCTCGTTTGAAGTTGACAACTTCAGGGTCTGTCCCGGCGTTCCTCCACGGTTCACCGAGATTCCCGAGGAAATCAACATCCACTGGACCGAGCGCCCAAGCCCACGATTCCTGGCTGTGGATGCCGACTCAATGGACGACCTGACCATCACAATCGAGTCGGGTCCCAGCTTTGTCACCGTGGGCTCTCAAGCATATTCTTACGGCATGGGCGCCTACTTCGCCCTCCTGAAAGTCACTCCCAAGGGCCCCCAGGATGCGGGCCCCTTCGAAGTTGTAGTGAGAGTCTCCGACGGCTGCCTCATCGACAGGGCCACGGTCAAGGGCATCGTCTTCATGGATGGTGGCTGGCTTGTCTGGCGTCCATCCGAGGTCCACCTAAGCCATGAGACCGCCGTGCTGAACGCCATCACCGCCGCTGGAAGAGCAGCGCAGGTGGCCACGGACATTCTGGCGGTGCCAGACCTTCGTAAGTTTGAGGGCGTCGTTGCGCTGCTGGGCGTCTATGGACGAAAGCATGAACTCTCGTCGCAGGAAGCGGCCCGGCTGGCCCAATACCTCGGCGGCGGCGGCAGGCTCTACTTGGAGGGCGGAGACACCTGGTTCAAAGACCCTCAGACCATGCTTCATCCCTTCTTCTCATTGACCCCCATCTCCGACGGTCCTCAGACCACCACAGGCGGCCAATTCGGGCGCCATCTGGCCTACGGCCTCAATCTGCCCATCTCCAGCAGCTACATGGCCAACAACTTCCTCGACGGCCTCAAGAGACGCGGTGCTGCCATTCCCCTGGGCTTCAGTGATGTTCAGAATTGGGCAACGGCCGTGGCCTATGAAGACGCCACCATGCTCTACCGCACCGTGGCAGCATCGGTCCCGCTGGCGGCCCTCGAAGCCGGCGCCTCCAGAGACGCCCTCTTCGACCGTTACCTCAACTTCCTGTCAAACGGCTACCCCATCTGCACCGGCGATGACTACTGCAACGACAGCCGAATCTGCACCACCGACGCCTGCGTCGATGAGCAGTGCACCCATACCCCCGTTCCCGGTTGCATCGAGTGCGAGAACGATGAACCTTGCGGCACCAATCAAGCCTGCGTCGTTGCCGACGAGTTCTGCAAACTGATCCCCGGCGACCGATACCCCTCTACCGACACCCCCAAGCTGGTGGACACCGGCGCTGGAAACAGCACAATCACCAGCACCCTGACCTTGAGCGACCCCGGGACAGTGCTCAGCCTCCACGTTAAGGTCGAGATCCAGCACGCCTATCGTGGCGACCTCAGGCTTACACTCCAACACGCCGGCAAGAGCGTCGTCCTGAAACAGCCATCTCCCGCCGACACAACCACCAACGTCGAGAACACCTGGACCTTCGGCCTGGCTGCATCGGGCCCC
>Ga0302238_1001693_pt1 | contig 17213 bp, 20 predicted proteins | sample AAG_UR_Asn_MG_FD_193527 | JGI IMG/M metagenome (GOLD analysis project Ga0302238, IMG submission 193527) | Enriched activated sludge microbial communities from anaerobic digester in WTTP, New Holstein, Wisconsin, United States - AAG_UR_Asn | ecosystem: Engineered > Bioreactor > Anaerobic >...
ATCGGCGCCCATGAAGGCCAGATACCGTTGCGCAGCTTTTGCCTGATACCGCGCCGCACGTTCTCGGAGAGGTTGTCCACATAGTATTTGGACTGCCCGAAAGCGATAGACAGCATGAACTTGCCCTGCGGCGTAGGGTCGAACCAAAAGGTAGGGAACTTGAGCTCAAGTATCTTGCCGGTGTCCGCCAGGTAGATTATGCGCCCGCCGTCTATGGAGTTGCGGGCCAGCCGGTCAGGGTGCCAGGCCACTATGCCGTGGGCCGCGCCCTGCTCGATCTGAGCCATCATGTCGTTGAAGATCTCGCGGCCCGGCTCCTTGGCGGTTTTGCTTTCAATGAACTCGCGAGCTATGGTGAGGCCGTTCTTTTTGGCGTAGTCGCGCAACTCGGCGAGCTGCGCCTCTATGGACAGGATTTGCCGGTCAGGCTCGTCCGTGGACTTGCGGGCATAAAGGAAATACCGCATTGTGAGCTTCTCCATACCTTACCTCCCCTTGCTCTTAAGGCCGGTTTTGCCCAGCAGGGCTAAACCGGACTTAAGTGTTTACTCTTCAACTCTGCGCCGCGGGTAAGGCCGGCCAGGCGCAGCAGCGCTGGGCCGGCCGCACCGGCGGCCATAAGGACAATAATTCGGTTCGCATTTAATCATGGGCGGGAAAAAAATAAATTTAAAATTTAATTTTCCGGCGGAGAAAACACGGGAACTGCGGGAACTAGCGGAGTTTTCAAGTGCCAAATTTCTCCGGGGAGAAATTTGGCGGGCCTATCAGGATGAAATTACAGACTACTTTGCGCAACATCCCGAGGTTATCTTGTAATTACCGCCAGTAACACCGTTGAAGCTGCGGTAGGCGGATTTTATCCGCGAGATGTCGTCGCAGGCGTGGCCACTACGCGGCCCCGCACTGCTCCTTGCCGCGAGAAGGAGGGTTCGCAGGCTCGCCCACACGCCGGCCGCTTCAGGCGGCCGGCTGCGGGCTCGCTCTGCTCCACCAAGCGGAGTCCCGCACTTATCAACAACCTCCTATGCGCGGCCGGCCGGTACCCAACTGGGCCTTACCGGGCCGCTACCGGACGCCGTAGGCGGCCGTACAACGCAGAAAATTATTTCCCGCGCCCATAAATCCCCTCTATTATAAGGCTCCCCGACCTTATTTACCAATGCCTTTAATTCCGTATTCCAGTTTGGCATATTACAATATGGAATATACCATATGACTTGGAGCCAGTCAACTATGAAAAAGGCGATTTATTCACCCGAGCATCAATATCTTGTTTCTCAACTAAAGAAAGCACGCATTGAGGCCGGCCTTGATCAAACGGAAGCCGGGAAACGCCTCAAGCGCACTCAATCATATGTTTCAAAGGTGGAATCCGGCCAAAGACGGATAGATATAACTCAACTAAAAGAATTTGCGCAGCTGTACAGGAAGAAACTTTCGTACTTTATCCAAGATTAAAGGATTAGGGGGCAACATGGCGAAGATATCGTTCCTTTTGCAGGGCATTAAGGACAATAATGATCACGAGGCCGCAATCCGCGCACTGCTGGCCGATTCCAAATTTTCAGGATTCATTGTTAGTGTTGCGTTTCTCAAAGAGACCGGAGTTACTCCGCTGGCCGATGTAATAAGGAAACATGCATCGAAAATGGCGTTCTTCGTTGGGATTCGCAATGGAGTCACGTCATCGCAAGGACTTTTGGCTCTTTTAAAGCTAACGCCAGAAGTCTACGCCGTAGACACTGCAGCCGCCTCACACATTTTCCACCCCAAGATTTATATTGCCGTAGCTGAAAAGTCAGCAAAAGTAATCATTGGCAGCGCCAATATGACCGGGGGAGGGTTTAACCGGAACATCGAGGGAAGCGCCGTCATCGATATAGATAGGAACATCCCTGAGGATGAAGCGTTCCTGAAGGACTTGTTAAGCACTCATGACAAACTCAAAACAGATTATCCCAAGAATGTTTTCAAGATAACCGCAGCAAACGTTGAAACCTTGCTCAAGGAAGGCCGTCTTGAGGATGAAGATTATGCCCCTGTCCGCAAGGGGATAAAAACGGTGCCTGGCACTGAACGGGACACGACTCCCCGAATGAAGTTGATTTTTAAGCCAAGCAAATTCAGGATTAAAAAAGCGGCCGCGAAGGGGAAGGTTACCGGCAAGATTTCCGGAAGCACTCAGATTATCTGGGCCAGCAAAGAACTCACGGAGCGGGACCTGAACATCCCCTCTGGGGAAAAGACCCACTCCACCGGCTCAATGCTTTTCAAAAAAGGGCAAAGCGATGATATAGATCAGCGCCATTATTTCCGCGACACCGTATTCTCTGGCCTTACCTGGACAAAGGACAAAAAGCTTCCTCATCTTGAACGCGCCGAAGCAGAGTTTGAAATACGAGTCAAAGGCGTAAGCCACGGAACACATCGCCTGAAGTTAACACACAACAGTTCCAAAACTAGCAAGGCATATCAACAAAATAATGCCATGACACAAATTCACTGGGGAGACGCCAAAGAGTTTATCGCAAAAAAAGACCTCTTGGAGCGCACACTCACGCTCCGAGAGATTGTAGGCAATCCAACTCAATTTATTCTTGAGATTGACTAAGAGGATCGTTTTGGCGCTGGCGCCTCTTCGATAACCTCTGCCAGGCATTGAACAGCGTTTCACGCTCCGCTTTTGTCGCGCCTATTGCAGCAAGAACAGATACATCTTGCTTTTGTAGGACTTCGCCTGTAGATTTTGTTTGAATATCCTGGTTAAGAGCGGACAAATCCATTTTCGCCGCTTTAGCTATCGGAATCAAGAGCTTCTCGATTTCACTCGGGACAAGCTCCAACACCCCACCGCCATAAGATCGCCCTTCGAGTTCAGCACTCAATGCAGTCAGGGAGTTTATAAAGTTGTACACCAACTGCTCTTCATCAATTTTGAGTGGCGTAATGCGATATGCCGTGTCGGTAGTATATGCCTCTAACTGATTCAAGATAAGGCGAGGCATTGTATTCGCCCGTTTTAGCATTCCGATACGTGACGCATACACAGACGGGACCCTAAACCACGGATTACGGACCCGGCACTTATAGCGGGTATGAAGATGCTGGTGCTCCCCCATTTCCACATACCGACGAGCGTTTTTATCCAAAGCGCTTTTATCCGATATATTGAACCAGATAAAGTTAGTTGGCAAGCCCTGTTTCGCATTCTCTGCATGTTGTTCCTGGCTATATATTATCCCTGGGCAATGCGCACTGCGGCCAAACATGGGATGCGCCCATTTCTTAAGAGCATATTGATCAACAACAGCTTCCGGAACAAGGAAGAAATTATTTGCCCCTGTCACCACCCCAACATCCACTTTTGCCACATTGGTAAAAGTATTCACTTTAGGGTTCTTAGAAAGAGCCTGTAGCAGGGAAAGCTCTTTGGGTGTCAGAAGCGCCTTTGTCCATTTTCCCGTGGTCGCTCCACCATTTACCAAAAGCGTGTTATCGACTAGGGCTTCCGGATTATTAGCGAGAAATTCTCTCCCGTAGGTACGGACAATTCCCACGCCACAATGCTTATCGCTCGCGTCGGCTTTTTTTTCGGCGAACAGGATTACTGCCCCTTGCAATGTGTTTTCAAACCAAATGTCCTCGGGATCAAAAATCACAACGCGAGAACAAGTATCTTTTATGAAATCTCGCAACGATTGCGCATGCATCACATGCAGAATTTCCGAGGGAATCACCATCCCCAATCGCCCACCAGGTTTTAATAGGGATATCGACGCCACAACAAACGGAACCCAGGCATTAGTGTGTTTCGTAAATGGCAATTCGTGGGAATCAAATATCTTCTCTGCCAAAGACTGAGCTTTTAGGGAAAGATATTGATACCGGATAAACGGCGGATTCCCAACTACACCATCAAATGTCCCTTGAATCGTTTTCTCTGAACAGAACCACTCTAAAAAATCCTCATTACGAACCGAAGCACGAACATTCTTATGCGTCCCAAGGCAAGCTCGTGCTTTCTTCGCCTCTTCTGGCTCAAGTTCAAATGCAGCGACCTCAACTTTCTTCCTTGAAACTTTTCCCAACGCCTCCAAAAATGCGCCATCCCCACAACTTGGCTCAAGCACTTTCTTGGCAGTGTTTCGATTCAGCACCCATTTGGACACAAATTGGGCAATATCCAACGGCGTGTAATATCCGCCGCGAAGTTTCTGTTCAGTCTGACATTCTTTAAATTGCATTTTTAGACACCCTTAACGAGACGTTCCCGCGGGTATTCGGTGAAGAACTTTTCCGAATGAAATTCTTTGCTTCCGAAACAAACCAGTCCTTCAATGTCTTTTGCTCTTTTTCAAGCTCAAAATACAGACTGCGTTTTAATTCAGGATCAACTTCCAAAACCAATCTTCCGGATTTTCCGCGCGCCATGTGTCCCCCGATGTTATATTACATATGTAACATAATACAATTTTTGGCCACATGTTTAGCTCGAAAATCAGCGAATTAACCCCATGCCTGCAGCAACAGATTTTCCCCAGTTTATGGAAACGATAACCCCTAATAGTCCAACAGTTACTCCCAATAGCGTCTGGACATGCGTCCGATGAATGGCATTCCACCCGCTATCCGTTAACCGATAGATGGTCTTTTGACCGCTAAAGATTTCCCCAGTCTGAAAATCGCCCGCTTCAGTTAGTTTTCCCGTTGGCACAGAATTCTCTAGAACCTCAACCCAACCACGCATATGGCATGTTCGTAGATTCTCGGCATTTTCCTCCGTATCTGGCAGCGCGTATTCGATTACCCAGACATTTCCAGGCCGCAAGATCATGCTAACACGTTGTTTAGCCAAGCCTTTTAGTGTTCGATAAATTGAGAATTCTCGTCGCATAATTCACCCCAGTCTAGGAAATCTTGGTTGCTCTACACATAAAGTATAGCAGACCAACCCGACAAAGGCGTGTCGGGTTTGAAACGACGTTTTGGTCTAAAATTTCCGTTAAATTGCCGATAAATTTCCGATAAAGCCTCAAGTCTTTAGCCACATAAGCAGGCATGAATGGAAAATGCTTAAATTACTGGCGAGACACCTGGGATTAAATTGCATGAAGAAAACACATTTAGAAATAAGCCGCCGCATCGGAAAGCTGGATTTCGGGCGTCTGTATCCTGGATTCCATCCGTTTCGCTTTGCGCTCTACAACGACAAGAAGGTGTGCTTCGGAGAGACCGAAATCCCCTGGGACCGCCGTTTTGTGGCCAATACCGCCATCGATTACAACAATGAAATCATCGCGATCTGGGACATGAAATGCGCCTGTGCCGACATGGACATTTTTGCTTCCCTGATGGTGCATGAAATGTTGCACGCATACCAGCACGAGTGCGGAACAGCATTCCCCGACGACCTAGTCGGGATATTCTATCCGCGTAACCTCGACAACTTCACCCTGCGTTTCCGTGAAAACCAACTCCTGGCTGGCCTGACGGAGAAGTTCGACGCAACAGTATGGGCGGATTTTAAGGCTATTCGGGCCTATCGACGCCAGCAACACCAGGAAGCCGTTGATTATGAAATCAAAACGGAGAGTATCGAGGGCAGCGCTCAATTCGTAGAATTAAGCGCTTTAAAGCAGTTATCGTCAGATTTATATCGCAAAAGATTGGACAGGATACTGTTAAGACTACGCTCGCCAGAGAAAATTTTCGATGCGCGTCTGCTCTCATATGATACTGGCTCTCTCATCCGCATGGTTATAGCGGACAACGGCATGGACCAACCGGACTGGGCACAGGAAAAGCCGTGCGCAGACATCCCCTCGCAGGAAGTCCCCGGTATACGCGAAGAGTTCGACAAATACTTCAGCGCGATAGACAAGAAAGTGCAGGAGTTACTATCCGCGGCGGAAAAAATGGACATCTCAGGAAGAACACTTACTGGCTTTGATCCATACAATGTGCGCTCCTCCGGGAATTATCTGTACCATCCGAATTTCATCGGAGTAGCTAACGACGGAGAAAAACCGGAATTTTTCACCGGGACATTTGTCACTAAAATGGCCCCCCGCAGCAGAACGATAGAAGAGGCGTGGCGGGCAGGGACGTGAATAGCGGCACAGTGTATGAGTACCGCCCAGTGCGCCTGGCACATACGCTGGGGGCCTCACCGTTTTGGGGTACGGTGCTGACTACAATATCTTTCCGATAACGCTAATGTCGCTGGTATCAAAACCGCTTTCCCGGTCATTCGAATAGGTGAACGTCCGGTGCTCCAGGATTTTAAGGCCGTTAGCGGACAATTCCGAGAGGATTGTTTCGGCTTCCAAATGTATGCGCGTTCCATTGGAGCCGATTCTTGTGGACTTATCGATTTTCGTCAGCTTAGCTATCTCTTCGCCCGGGATTCCGCACATGGAAGAAAGGTAAAACACGCCGTCGGGCTTCAGTAGCTTTTTCAGGACGGCAAAGAACTTTTTGCGATCGTTGTCGGTCACAAGGCAGTGCAACAGGTTTACTGCGGTGATAAAGTCCCAGCGGCCAAGCGGGGGAGTGTCCGCTTCCAGCACATCGCCTTTTACGAAGGTCACCGGCAGTTTCGCTTTCTTTGCCAGCTCCAAAGATTCTTTGTGCGCCACGTCAGAGTATTCCAGCCCGGTGACTTTATAGCCTTGCTCGGCGAAAGCTAGAGAGATATCGCCTATCCCACACCCGAGATCAAGCAGGTCACACGGGGCGGGCGCATTTTCATATGAGAGCGCGTCCATCACGAAAACCGCCTGTGCGGCTTTGTATTTTAAGGGGTCCTTATGGATGGTCTTCAGCTTCTGCTGATGCCAGAGGTCGTGATCGTAGTATTTTTTCATATAAGCGCAGCTTTCCGGGCGCGGGCAAGGCTGGAAAACTCATTATAGTCCTTTGGAAGCGCTTAACGCTATATAAATAATTCTCCGTCGGGTGGGTTAATACGCCGTACCATGAATGGGCGGGGTCAGGTGAGGCAGGGGCCAGGCCGGGTGCGACGGCCACACGGGAGCCAGGCGCGCCCGGCCTGGCCCTTTCCTTATGGTCTTCGCCGTTCTCTGCCCGGTGGCTGCTTATCATTAACAGAAAAGACCGCCGCGGCGGCCGCAGCAGCGGACGCCGGGCTGGTGTTTTAAAATTACGGCGGCCACCGGTCAGCCTGAGATAGATATAAAAACAGGCCCGAGCCGCGGGCGGGGCACAGCCCCGCAGGCGAGCGAGGGCAGATACTTTATAGATTAAACTGTTCAATTTGCTCTTTGCAGTGGGCGCGGGAAATAATTTTCTGCGTTGTACGGCCGCCGAAGGCGGACGGGAGCGGCCGGGTAAGGCCCTGTTGGGGGCCGGCCGGCCGCGCATAGGAGGTTGTTGATAAGTGCGGGACTCCGCTTGGTGGAGCAGAGCGAGCCCGCAGCCGGCCGCTTGAAGCGGCCGGCGTGTGGGCGAGCCTGCGAACCTTCCTTCTCGCGGCAAGGAGCAGTGCGGGGCCGCGTAGTGGCCACGCCTGCGACGACATCTCGCGGATAAAATCCGCCTACCGCAGCTTCAACGGTGTTACTGGCGGTAATTACAAGATAACCTCGGGATGTTGCGCAAAGTAGTCTGTAATTTCATCCTGATAGGCCCGCCAAATTTCTCCTCGGGGATTTTTGGCGCAAGAAGTTTCCGCCAGCTTGCGCATTTCCCGAGCCATTAGTGGTCCGATGAAGAAGGCTTCTTCGGAATAACAAAAACCGCGCCATCAGAGGCGCGGTTTTTAACTTCTACTGCCCTGGGTAATTATCAAAGACTTACCCGCTTTGCGACTAATCCGACAAATGCACCATATCCCCGAATAGGCGATAGAACGATTCGCGCCTATCCTGCGGGATTATTTTTACCATCTTCACTAAAGCGCCCCAGTTCTCAGTCATCTCAAAGCCACCTATTACGAACCCCTGCTTTAGTTTGAGTATGAGTATGGGTTTATTCGTAGGTTTGTGCTGACTAGAGATGCGCTCATATCCGAGAGATCCCAGATAAGGGACGAAAGCCTTGAGGAACGCCCCATATAACCCTTTCCCCTGGTATTCAGGCAGTATGCCTGTATTGCGCATATAGAACGTCTGATAGTCTTCCGCCTCACCCATGTGCCACCCGATAGGTTTTCCCTTCGGGTCCAAAAACAGGAACCACTCGTGATGAAGAACATCGTAGCGTTTCCAGAATTCCTGAGCCTTTTTCCTGCGCTCAGGGGTCATACGGAAGCACGGGGTGTCCCCGCGGTCCGGGAACACCTTATCGTAACTTTTAGCGATAAGGTCCATAACCTCTTTTTTCGTCGCTACCCGGATAGAGTACCCGCCCTTAATTTTTAGAGGAAAACACTTCCGCCGCACCGATTGTATGTTCATTATTTTTACTCCAGAACCGTAAATCCCAAACCTCAGACTACGCCGCTATATCGGAAGCTTACGGGATTCCGCCAATAAGCGTTTCCCCACATCTGGCCGCCGCGGATTCCAGAGTTTATGCTCGACCTCTCTGTCCGAGGCGTATAAATGATGGTTCCCCGTCAATATCATAAGACTGCGAAGTTGCTTCAACGGGGCTTCGCCATGCCGGGCCTTTATTTCTTCTGGAGTATCCTTGGCAGTGATCGGCCATTGACGGCCGAGATAATCCGCCTTGAATGTGGCGATTAACGTAGAATACACTTCATCGTCGGTCATAAATCTGAACAAGCCATACACATAATTTACCCATAAAATTACCGACCAACCACAATAATATCCCACATTCTGTTGTCCGGGTTCCTGATGACGACAGCTTCCTTCCCTTGCCAGATTACCGGGGATTTTATCCTAGCAACCCGCATAAAGAGAGCTAGGTTCTTGCATTTTACGACTAAGGCAGAAATCTTAGTTGTTTTCGCCGGCTCAATAAAGAGTCGTATTCCGCCAAGATTAATCAACTTTCCGGTCAGACGCCTGCCGAACACCTTTTCAAGTCCTAATTTATCTTGCTCCCGCATACTGAGCACTACCCCAGAAATACTCTGCGCGGTGTTCGGATGGATCGGCACAGGAAGACGTTTTACGCCGGGACGCGGCTCGTACTCGGTAAACCACGGATAAATATTTTTGAAGCGAGGCCGGGAGAAGGTCATGAAATTCCAGCCGGGCAGTTTACTCTTGGCATCACTTTTCCAGTCGTAGTTACGGTGAAGATACTTCGCTGCCACCCCTTTCTGCTTGTTCACCCCAGCAAAATACTGCTTAAGCGGGCCGGAGCATCGTAGCGATATCCCAGGCTTATTTACACTCTTGCCGCCACGCCCCACATCAACAAACTCCAAATACGCCATTCTTCCAGCCACACGCTCAAACATAATGAAGCGGCAGGAATGCTTGCCTGGATGCGCCACCTGATGCTCGGATAAGCGAAACCCAGCCCGCCCAAGCGCCTTAAAGAATTTATGCTTGATATCTTCGGTATAACTGTGATCAAAATTTATTGGCACCATATTGTTTATTCTACAAAACATAACCAGCAGAGAATTGACTCTGACCAGGCCGGGTGCGACGGCCACACGGGAGCCGGGCGCGCCCGGCTTGCCCCTTACCTTATGGCCTTTGCCGGTCTCTGCCAGGTAGCTGCTTGGCTGTTCCCTTCAAAGTCAGTTCGAACATTGAGCGTCGTTTCTATTGTAAAATTGAGACATGAAAGCCCTTAAGCCGTTTAAAAAAAATTCCTGGGGTATTTTCTACAGGGTTAGCAGTGTCTTCGATATTAACAGGCGACTTATAGATACGCTTGAATGGCCCGACGGCATATGTTTGGGCATGTCATTTAAGCCGATGTCACTGGATAAATTACTAAAAATCAAACTGCGTCTCCCCATAGGATATCGGGCGGCCCTGTGTTGTTATTCCAAAGGCCGGGGAGTGCACAAGACATATCCTTTCGCACCTTCTTTTGGGCTTGAGGCCCGGCAGCCTAATAATCTAAAAGAACTTAAACGCCTACAGATCTCAATGGCATATGATTTCGCCAGGCGGAAAAGGGGTGGACTGACCAAGCAGTTTAAAAAGTCCCTCCAAGGCTATCTCGAGAATTCACTAGGCAAAACCAAATCCCTGATACTTATGCGCGGCGGCCACCCGGAGGGGTTATTCTCTTTACTGCCGGCAGTAGGCGGCAATGTCACGCCCGTAAAATATGACGGTATTACCTGGCAACAGTTCCCGAAGGATATGTCTGGCAATGAAAGGAAAAGCGCATATTACCAGGTTTCAGACTGGTTGAAATCAACAGCCAAACGGAAAGTCGCCGCAAAGTTCTCCCCCGACGACATGGCTTTCATAAAATTCCTTTCCGGTATGGATTTTGTCGCCAGCAGCATCCAGTTCTCACGCGAAACCGCCACCAGGAACTCTTAACACGCTGGGCCGAAAGACCCACCCGCAGTCTGGGTCCTGTGACACTTACAGTCTTGAGCCCTTGATGCTATGCTATTGGCGTAGACTCCTTGTAATTCGGGGGATTGGCCCCGAAGTATCCACGAGCGGACCGTAATCCGCTGTACCCAGGGAAAGCAAACAAATTTGCTTTCCCTTTTTTATCGGCAAATTGTTGAAGCGGCAGAAAAATGGCATAATAGGCTTAAGGGGAATCAGAAATGAAAACCAATGATAAAGTGATAGTAGCCTTTCTCGTTGCGGCTGGCGTGTTTTCGATTAACGTCGCCACCAAGTACGTCAATGGGCTGACCGATATCCAGAAGAAGAGCATCCTGCCTGCCGCTAAAATGTCGTCCCAGAAAGTCCTGCTCTGCGAAGGCACGGAATGGACAAAGTACTCGAACCCCAAGTCATCCAACGCTTAACCTGAACTGGACCGGCGGAACCGCGCCGGCACGGGCATAAAGGATCGCCGAACGGCAACTTTATGCCCGTAATTTTTGGAGAGTTATCCGTGAAATTCAAGCAACTCGGTATCATCGTAGGCACAAAGTGCAATTTCAGCTGTACCCATTGCGCCATTGAAGATAGGGAAAAGAACCGGGACCTCAGCGCCAGCGAGGTCAGCATCCTGAAGGGGGCTATTTCCCAATATGCGCCTAGTGAATTGCTTTTTACTGGCGGCGAGCCGACTCTTTATATCCCGTTGATAAATGAGCTGATTTCCGCCCACCCGGCGCCGCACAAATGCCGCATTATCGTTACTACAAACGGCCATTTCGCGAACTCTGTGCCCGCGGCGCGCAAAGTCTTGGCTTCGTTTTCCGCACTGAATAATATCCAGGTCTCATACGACAAGTTCCATAAAGAATTCCTGCCCCTGCAGAAAGTGAAGAACCTGTACACAGCATGCAAAGAAATGCGCCTCAATTTCCTGGCGCTTTTCGCGATACAGTCCCCATTGGACCTCCCGCTAACGGCGGAGCTGTCAAAGGTCGGCAAATTCAAGATAGGGGTACAGAAAGTCATCCCCCACGGGCAGGCCCAAAAAAACAAGCTTGGCTTTATTCATGCGGTATTCGATAAAAAAGTCCTGGCGAAAAGATGCCCGAACCTGGGCAGACTCGCTTACACGCGAGGACGCGGCTTTTCCGTGTGTTGTTCGGACCTGCTGCGGCTAAAGTCAGAAATACAAATCGCCCACCCAACTATAAAACAGCATCTGGCCAGCGGCTTCTATAAATTGATGGCCGGGCATTCCTTCCGGAAATTACTACGGCATTTCGCGTTGTCGGATTCTCAACTCAAACCAGAACATTCTGACGAGTGTGTCCTGTGTAAACACATTTTTACCCGCGGAGCACCACTAACTTGATCAAGCCAGCTGGAGCACCGCCACAGGGCAAGACCCGCCTGATAATTATTGGGACAGCGGTCATTATATCGGCTCTGGCAATCGCCCGGCCTGACCGGCAGAACAAACAATGGGAAGTGCTCTTGGCGGACGTCCCTCAAAAAGTATCTACGAAAGATGCCGCAATTAATGGCGTCTTTTATGTTCTTAAACAGACGCATGAGCCGCTTTTTCGGCTGGACAACGGCCAGGACTACACTTCTCGTCTGTTAAAATCCTGGGGCCGGGATTTGACCTATAGCCGGTATACTTTCTGCCCCGACACTTCCCTGATTTTTATCCGTGGCAGAAAATTCTCTCCGGAGTTCTTTGAACAATATCTATCCAGCGTAACCAAGGCATTTGACCCCGCCGCCGTTGTTTCCGGCTTAGACGGATGTTTTGAGGTGAGGTTCAATCGACCGAGGAAGAGCTATCTGGATTATCTAACCCGCTATCAACAAGCCCCCACCATAGACACCGGGGATGCCTTCGAAGCTGGGCTGGGGCCGTTCTACGCGCAGGCAATGAGCGCGGAAGAGATACGGCTTGTTCGGAAATCGCCAGCTACCCGAGGCTACGACACGATTGTAATCCACAGGTATGCCGGCTCTTCTGATCCGCAATTGCAAAACAGACACATATCTGATTTCAATAAGATATCCGCCGTGGATATCCCCGACTGGGTCAGAAGCCAGCAAGTCGGTTTTCAGGACGTGGTGCTTAATACTGTGACGATGGTTGTAAATCATCCGGACAAAAACATCCGCAAAGCGATTTATAACTGCCTGGATGTCGACGGGTTTAGAAGGGCCTTCATCTCCCAGAGAAAAGAATTCCTGGATATACAGAACGTCCTGCCGATAGGAGTTGCTGGCGCGGAGCCGGGACGGCCCGCGCAGGCCTGCCAGTCAAAACTAAAGCATGACGGAAAACTTATTTTTGCGAATCTGCGGCCCGGCAACGAGGCAGAACTGGAACATTTTTTTAAGTCATTCTTTAATAAAACAGGGTTACAAGTGAAAGTCGTGACCTACCCGGTGCCGGCCTTTCTGGAGATGATTAAAAAAACTCCCAAGGGATACAACCTGGTTGTAATGTCGAAAGACGCAGTCCAAAGCGATCAGGCCCCCTTCCTGAAGTATTCCCACATACTGGATTATGACCTGCCCGGAGTAAATATCAAATACGAGGCGATGCAACATATGGACGATCCGGAAAAAAGGAATCTCTTGGGTGCAGAAATCGCTAATGATATATCCAGAGAGTATGCAGTACTGCCGCTTTATCAAAGCGTCCGAGAATATCACTATCCAAAAGGCATAAAGAACCTTGTCGTCGGCCGTGGATTTTTTGAATACCCAGAGGTGGCGGATCTTCGATGGTGAAACTTCTTGCCCGCATCCTCGCCTACAACTGGCGCCACTACGCCGCATCGGTGATGGTCTTCATCGCCTGGCGAATGGCCGCCCGGGGCGCCGGCTTAAAGGGCGAGGATATCGCCAAAGATCTCCACTCCCGGGGCTATACCACCCTTTCCATGGCCACCGGCCACAATCCCGAAAAGTTCTTCGACCTCACTTGGCTGAAAGTGGCCGGTAAAGAACCGCCCTGGCCGGCTAAATAGGCAGATAACCCACACAAACGAAAGGCGGGCCACGCGCCTGCCTTTTTATTTTCATTTGGAAATAACTATTCTCAAATGAAAATATTCCTATTGTAAACACGTAGTTTCCAGGCTTTTCCATGCGGAAAAATGTCGAAAAGAGGCGTTTCAAATTGTTGGCACAGAAATTGCTCTGTAACGGGCATAGCAGCACAAAATCTAACGATCAGGAGAAAAGAAATTATGAAAAAGTCCAGCATACCGATAGCGATGTTCGCGATAATAGCAGCGACCTGTACCGTCCAAGCGGAACTGAATGTCAACTTCGATGGGAATCTCAAGCCCCAGACCATGCATGACATCTTCGCAGCTGCTCACCAAATAGCGCCCGCAGCGGCATTTCCGACAAGGGCTCTCCAGGTGGAGGAATCCCCTGTAGATGTGCGGTTAAAAATGCGCGGACTTAAACCGGAGAGCGGTAAAGCGCTTTACAGCCTTCTAGACGAGCGCCAACTTCCACTAATCAGCCAGGAGATAGTAGAGCAGGTCCGTGACGGCGAAATCTCCGTCCTCTATAATACAGAAAAGGCTTATTTTACCAAGACCAAATCCGACAACACCCGAATTTTGGTGCTGGAGAGCCGGGATCAGTCGCTGCTGGGAATGATAAGGAAAGCCAGCCGGGCTTTTCCCGAAACTCGCTGGGATAACCCTGACGGCGTACCAACTGGCGTCGGCAACAAACTTTGCGCGGAATACGTAACAAATGAAGTGTGCCAAAACCGCAAGGTGTGCCGGGTTGTTACGGCCGCAGGCGGGTCCTATGGCGGCCTGCTCGGGGCTGTCGTCGGTGCCGTTGCTGGGGAGTATGTCTGCGAGTGGATACCCGAGTGCTCCACGGTACAAACCTGCATCAGGTGGGAATGACTCACAATTATAAAGCAAAAACGCCGCTTACCGCGCGGCGTTTTTGCTTTGGCTTCTGGCGGTCAGGGTCTGGGTGGGGTTTTGTCTTTGAAGCGCCTTAGGAGATATAAAAAAATAAAATACAAAACGGCAATCAGTCCGGATACCAGGATTAGCCTCACAGGCAGGGCAAGTGACTCACGAACATACTCCATAAGTATGACCGCGAGTACACCGGAGAACAAGGCTGCCATGTTTTTTTCATTCATAGTGGTGTCCAAGAACCATTAAAAACACTTCATCCCCCATAACAGGATAAAAGTATATGTTATGGGGTCTCAGACAGTCAACAGCAACCCCGTCCTCGCTCCCACGAGAGACTCAGCCACAATATATAAGGGGCAGGCCAGGAGCGTAACCACCACCGGCAAGCCGCTACTACTCTGTCCCTCTCCCCATGCTCCCCGTTCCCGCCCCCCGGTGGCTGCGGAACATTAACAGAAAAGACCCCCGCGGCGGCCGCAGCAGCGGACGCCGGGGTGGTGTTTTATAAATACAGCTGCCACCGGCAATATATTAGATAGATAACAGGAACAGGCCCGCGCCGCGGGTGGCCTCAGCAGAGGCCACAGGCGAGCGCGGGCAGAAGCTGTAATGATAATGGTTCAACTCTTTGCAGTGGGCGCGGGAAATAATTTTCTGCGTTGTACGGCCGCCGAAGGCGGACGGGGGTGGAGCGCAGCGACACCGCAGTGCGGCCCTGACGGCCCTGTTGGGTACCGGCCGGCCGCGCATAGGGGTGGAGCGTGCGAAGCACGCGACACAACCCGCTTGTTGATAAGTGCGGGCCTCCTTGGGAGCAGGTGCGACGGCGCGTAGTGCCGGAGCCCTGCGAACGCCCTTCTCGCGGCGAGGAGCGGTGTGCGGCCGCGAAGTGGCCGCGCCCGCGACGGCTTCTCGCGGATAAGATCCGCCTACCGCTGATATCACGGCTTATCAGCGGTATTTACAAGTTAGCCTCAGGATGTTGCGCAAAGTAGGTTCTAATTTCATCCTGAAAGGACCGCCAAATTTTCTCCCGGGAAAAATTGGCGCAAGAAGTATCCGCTAGCGCCAAAAAATGACCGCCGGCTTGTCCGGCGGTTATTTTTTGCCATTATGGGTCCGATGAAGAAGGCTTCTTCGGAATTAACAAAAACCGCGCCATCAGAGGCGCGGTTTTTAATTTGTCCCGATTGCGCCAAATCCCTATTACTATCCAAGCTCAAAAGTAGTCTCTTTTTGAGCCTAAATCATTTCTTGACCCGGAAATTGTGTTTTGTTATGGTGTTCATATATCAGGGGGCAACATGATAGGAAAACGCGCATTCTTTGTCGGCTTGGCACTGTTGGGAGCCGCACTCGCATATCCATATGTGCGCGGCATGGCGACAGAGCCCCAGGCAAGTGCGCCGCATCAAGATAATGGCCCAGTGGCCTTCGGCGCCCCAGAGCACGCCGTTTTCTTTAAATATCAGGTATATCTAACCTCCAACAAGAAAGAAGGGACAACACCTGAAAAATGGAATACCCTTCCTCCCCAGAAACAGCATGAACTTCTCGCCGCCGGCGAGACAATGCTTAAAACCTTGCACAAGGAACTGCTGGCAAAACCCCAACTAAATGCCGAGGAAACAGAGCTCTTTCAGGCGGTATGGGGCAAGGACGACAACTCCACCCCAGCCGGGATACCGGTCTCCCCGACTGCCGCGGCTGGAGCCAAAACTCTTAATAATGAGAAGGTCGAGGAGATTTTCAGCAGCATAGAGAGCTCTAAGAAGGTTGCCAACTGGGGCCAATTGTTCGACGGCGGCGGCAACCGTTCCGATGAAGCCGTTACATTAACGGCCGCGCCGGCAGGTCGCCGCGTAGAGAAAGATGGCAATAAGCCTTTCCCAAGCCGAGCGAAGTTCAACACACCACCGGCATTACGAACCGTTCCCTCTCCGGTCACCGACTCAAGCGCTGAGCATAGCGGTACCAGCAGCAAGACCCTCCCAATGGCGGCCGGCGCCATCCTCATTACTGGCGCCTCCTTCGTGGCTTGGGCGTTTCGCGGCAAGTTCTCCGGCAACAACTCCTCGCCAGAAAGCATACATGGAAAATCCATCCCAACCTCTGACTGCAAACCCCTTAACTTCAGCAACAGCGAAGTCTTAACGCTTGAAAAGGCGAAAATACAATCGGAGTTCGAGTCGTTGCCGGACATGAAAGGCTGCAAGCCATTTGGGTTCAGTTGTCCCACAAAAGGCAACGACCCGACATGCGGAACGAAGGGGAATGGACCCTGTAAATGTTTCATGGGAGACCTTGATTGCTCGGAACACTGCAACATCGACTACCCCTGCTCCTGCAAAGGTCCTGTGGGATACATCCCACAGGATGATTGCCATCCATATACCACTTGCCCCGGGAATACGAATTGCAGGCCAGTTGAAAGTTAAACCTTTAAACCCAAGCGGGAGAATTTATGAAACTATTGATAATGCTGATGTTGGTTATGCCGCCGGTTTCCGCAAATGACAACAAGCCCGTTGCAAAGCAGGAGTATGTCGTCCCGGTTGGCGCACAAGGGAGCTATTTTGAGGATAAGACGGATAGTGTTTTTGAAAAAGTATGGCGATGGCTGTTCGGCTCGAAAAGAGAGAAGAATTTACGGAGACTTTACGCGGAACTCGCGGCTCACGACCCTGTTGCCGCGCAAAGCGCGCTGGACACTTTGGTTCGAGACAACCCCGAACTTAAAAGCAATGAGCCCCAAGCCATTAAATATCACCAGGGCATGATAAATTTTGAAAAA
>Ga0302238_1001694_pt1 | contig 17212 bp, 16 predicted proteins | sample AAG_UR_Asn_MG_FD_193527 | JGI IMG/M metagenome (GOLD analysis project Ga0302238, IMG submission 193527) | Enriched activated sludge microbial communities from anaerobic digester in WTTP, New Holstein, Wisconsin, United States - AAG_UR_Asn | ecosystem: Engineered > Bioreactor > Anaerobic >...
ACATCGCATACAGTTCCTCGGCAACGACTTGGGAAAACTCTCGCTGACCATCAACCTTTCTTCGGCCGTCACACCGATGCAGACGCGGTATCGGCAGCTCGTCACCGCTTTGCTGATGGTGCTCTGCGGGTATCTTCTCAGTATCGGCTATGTGGTGGAACGCGTGGTGAGACGACCGGTCAACCGTCTTGCCTACGCGGCCGCGAAGATTGCACAGGGTGATTTCGAGCTGCCCCTGGTAAAGACCGGCAATGACGAAGTGGGAACACTGGTAGACAGTTTTGCCGCCATGCGGAATGCCATCCGGGACTATCAGGAGACCTTGCTGGTACGTAATCGTGCGATCGGCAGGCTGTCCCAGGCTGTGGAGCAGAGCCCGGTTTCCATTGTGATCACCGATCTCGAAGGACGGATCACCTTCGTTAACCCGGCGTTCAGCCGGATAACCGGTTATACCCCTGAAGAGGTGTTGGGGCGAAATCCCCGCATCCTCAAGTCGGGCATGACGAGCGCGGACGAATACGCGGCCTTGTGGCGAAGCATCAGCGCGGGCGGGACATGGTCCGGCGAGTTCTGCAATAAACGGAAAAGCGGAGAATTGTACTGGGAGTCGGCCTCCATCGCACCCATTTTGGATGAAAACGGAACGATTACTGCCTATCTGGCGCTAAAAGAGGATATCTCCGAACGGAAGCTGGCTGAAGATACCCTGCGTAAAACGGCAGCGCGTCTGAGCGAAGCCCAGCGTATTGCGCAGATGGGAAACTGGGAGCTTGATCTCACCTGCTGGCGTTTCTCTTGGTCTGATGAGGTGTATCGCATCTGCGAGGTCGATCCGGCAGCGTTTGAGGCCTCCTATGAGGCGTTTCTCCAGCTGGTCCATCCTGATGACCGCGAAACGGTCGATGCCGCCTACCACACTGCCGTCAGGACCCGGACCTTTTATTCGATCGATCATAGATTGCTCTTGGCCGGAGGTAAGGTAAAATATGTCCACGAACAAGGTGAGACATGCTACGAGCGTGAAACGCCGGTTCGTTTTGTGGGAACCGTACAGGACATCACCGAGCAGAAGCTGGTGGAGGAACGACTGCGAACCCTCTCGGCCGAACTGGAACAACGGGTCAGCGAGCGGACTGCCGAACTGCAGGAGAAGTATGCGGAGCTTGAACGCCTGAACAGGCTGTTCGTTGGAAGAGAGTTGCGGATGGTGGAGTTGAAAGAGCAGATTAAGGCGCTTGAGCAACGGGCAACGGGTGTCAACTACAGTAACGATGCATAATACCGCAAACCGTAAGGAGCACCTTGGGTTATGACCTTTTCATTGTCTCCCCTCATGCTGCTTTTGCTGCTTTCGATCGCCATTCAGGCTGCTGCGGCAATCATGGCGATCCGCCTGATCGGCATTACCGGCAGGCGGGTTGCCTGGTGCCTGATCGTTACGGCACTGCTGCTGATGTCGGTACGACGGATAATACCGCTCTATCGTCTGCTGGTCGGGGAGCAGCCTTATACGCCGGACCTGTTGAACGAACTGATCGGGTTGGCTTTGTCATGTGCCATGGCCATAGGCCTTGCGCTGATAGCGCCGCTTTTTCTGGAACGTAAACGGGTAGAAGATGAGCTGCGCCTTACTGCCGACGAGATGCGGGATCTGTATGATCATGCCCCCTGTGGCTATCACTCTCTGGATGACGACGGTCGCTTTGTCCGCATCAATGCCACCGAGCTGCAGTGGCTGGGGTATCAACGGGATGAAGTCGTTGGCAGGATGCGCTTTGCCGACCTGCTGACGCCGCGCAGCACGCAGGTTTTTGCAGATACGTTCCCGCGTCTTAAACAGGAGGGACGGGTCAAGGATCTGGAGTTGGAGCTGGTGCGCAAGAACGGTACGATCTTGTCGGTGCTGTTGAGCGCCAGCGTGGTGCTCAATCGGGACGGCAGTTGTCTGATGAGCCGTTCGACCGTCTTTGATATCAGCGACCGTAAGAAAAACGAGGAGGCGGAACACGTGTTGAGTTCAATCGTCGAGTCATCGGACGATGCCATCATCGCCAAGGACCTGCAGCAGACCATCCTTGCCTGGAACAAAGGGGCGGAGCTGCTCTACGGCTATACAGCCGAGGAGGCGCTGGGGCGCTCGGTCATCATGTTGGTCCCGCCGGAGCGGTACGGTGAGCTGAACGACATCATGGCAACGATTCGGAGCGGGGAACGAGTCGAGCATTTAGTGACCGAGAGAATACGCAAGGGGGGGGAGCGGATCTCGGTGTCGTTGACCGTATCGCCGATCAGGGATGCAGACGGTGAGATTCTAAGGGCTTCGGTTGTTTCACGCAATATCACGGAAGAGATGCAGCTGGCCGCACAACTGAAACAGCAGCAGCTTCATCAGGAAGAGCTGGTGCAGCAGCGCACAATGGAGTTAATGGAGCGCAGCCGCGAATTGCAGGAAAACCAACAGGCCCTGATGAACATCGTGGATGACCTGAACCAGAAAACTGAAGAGTTGGAACAGGCCAACGCCAAGTTGCAGGAACTGGATCAACTGAAATCCTTGTTCATCGCCTCCATGAGCCATGAACTGCGTACCCCGCTTAACTCGATCATCGGCTTCTCCAGTATCCTGAAGGATGAATGGCTCGGCCCGATCAACCAGGAACAAAAGGAGAATCTGGCCACCATACTGCGTTCCGGGAGGCATCTGCTCAACCTGATCAACGATGTGATCGATGTCTCCAAGATTGAGGCGGGCAGAATCGAAGTACGCCTTGAGGAATTTGATCTGTACGACCTGTTGAAGGAAGCGGTACAATACGTTGAAAACGATGTTCGCGAGAAAGGCTTGAGGCTTGAACTGCAGTTGCAGCACCATGCCCTGCGCACCGATCGGCGCAGGCTTTTGCAGAGTGTGCTGAATTTTTTGAGCAATGCCGTCAAGTTCACAGAGCGGGGCTGCATAACCCTTGCGTCGAGCATTGAGGCCGCCCGTCCGGAAAGACCGGGGTGCGTTGCCATCTCGGTCGTCGACACCGGTATCGGCATTGCAGAAGCCGATATCGAGCGACTTTTCAGGCCGTTTGTACGCTTGGAGTCCCCCCTGAAAACCTTGGCGCCGGGGACCGGGCTCGGTCTGTATCTGACCAAGAAATTGATTGAGGATGTACTGGACGGGACCATCACCTGTACCAGCACACACGGTGCAGGAAGCACCTTTACCCTGACGATTCCGGAGCGGCTCAATGAAAAAGGTACTGGTTGTAGAGGATAACAGCGATAATCTGCGCTTGATCAGCTATGCCCTGCGTCGCTGCGGTTACGAGGTGCTAGCTGCCGATACCGGTGAAAAGGGGGTGGAACTGGCTGTCAGCGAGCACCCCACCTTCATCATCATGGATATCAACCTGCCCGATATCGACGGCCTGGAGGCCACTCGGCGCATCCGCAAAAGCGGGGCCAACGGCAGTATCCCGATTATTGCCATCACCTCCTACGCCATGGCCGGCGATATGGATCAGGTATTGTCTGCCGGTTGCACCGGTTATTTTGAAAAGCCGATCGATCCGTTGACTATCATGGACAAGATCCATGCCCTGTTGGGTATCGTGTCGCCGAACGCGGACGGAACGGGGGACTCGCCATGAAGGTTCTGATTGTTGAAGACAACGCAAGCGCCAGAAAGCTGTTACGGTTGACGCTTGAGCACTACGGTTGCACGGTGATCGAGGCCCAGGATGGGGTGGAGGGGCTGGAACTGGCAGGTTGCCACACACCGGAGGTTATCATCTCAGATGCCCTGATGCCGCGCATGGATGGTTTCCAATTGCTCAGGGCCCTTAAAGCGGAGCCGGCGCTGCAATCCATCCCGTTCATCTTTTACTCATCCACCTACACCGGCGAGAAGGAACAGACGTTGGCCCTTTCGCTCGGCGCTGAGGCATTTATTAACAAGCCGGTGGAGCCAACTGAGCTGTGGGAACGTACCTGTGCCATCATGCGAGATTGGGAATCGCGCCGGAAGACGCCGGCCCATCCGGTGGAGCAACGCAAAGATGAACAATTTCTGCGCGAGTACAGCCAGGTGGTGGCCACCAAGCTGGAGGAAAAAGTCAGTGAGTTGGAAGATGCGCTGGCCTTGCGTAAACAGGCTGAAGAAGAACTCCGGCGTCTGAATAATGAACTGGAGCAGCGCGTTGCCCTTGAGGTGGAAAAAAACCGGGCCAAGGATCATATTCTGGCCCACCAGGCCCGTCTGGCCGCCATGGGTGAAATGCTCAGCAATATTGCCCATCAGTGGCGCCAGCCCCTAAATAATGTCGCCTTGATTATTCAGAATCTGCAGGCTGAATTTACCGATAAATGCCTGACTCAGGCCGCCTGCGACGAATTTACGGAGGAATGCCTGAAGATGCTGGGGTATCTGTCGCACACGATCGACACCTTCTGCGGATTTTATCAACCTGACCACGAGCGGCAGTCGTTTGAGTTGAGGCAGGCCATCGCCGAGTCGCTTGGGCTGGTCCAGGCCGATCTTGAGGCCTGCGGCATTGTCGTCTCGCTGGCTACATCGTGCGATCTGGTCATTCACGGCTACCGCAAAGAGTTTTTGCAGGTGCTGTTGAGTCTCGTGCAGAATGCCAAGGAAGCGCTCTTGCTGCAGCAGCCGTCTCAGCCGTTGATAGAAATCAGCTGTTTACAGGAGGGAGAGCGTGCCGTGCTCAAGGTTGCCGATAACGGCGGTGGCATCCCGCCTGAGGCTATGGATAAGATCTTCGATCCTTACTTCACGCGTAAATTTAAGGCGCAAGGGGTGGGAATGGGCCTCTATATGGCCAAAATGATTATTGAGAGGCATATGGGCGGTCATATTGCCGTCGCTAACCGGTCCGATGGCGCCGAAGTAACCATCAGCCTCCCGTTGGCAGGAGTCTCTGAGTACACAGGGGGCGTTCAGAAGTAAATAGTTACCACCTTCCCAGGGGCGACCAGGGGTAGTCCTTCAGATGTTCCCGCAACTCCTCTTCGCGGTAACGGTTGACCCGTACCAGCGCTAAAACCACCACCAGCAGGATCGGCAGGGTAAAGATGAAGATGCCGGTCATGGCCATCAGTTTCTCGCCGATCCAGAGTGTTACGCCCCAGTTGAACAACAGTACGGAAAGGTACAGTACTGGCCCCAGCAGGGAACGGAACGGCAGCTTGACGATGCCCCGTGGGGTCTCGGTCTCTTGCCTGCGATCAACCAGCTGAAAGGCCGCCACCAGGGCAAAGCTGGTCAAAAGCCAACCGGCGTAGTTGGAAAACGGCACGCCGAAGTGCGTTCCTACCTCGTTGTAGCCGTAGATCTGCCCCAGAAACCAGCGTCTGCCCTGCAGTGCCACCGGATCCACGATGATATCCAGAAAGGTCTGCAAAAATGCGCCCAACACCAAGGCGGCCCAGGAGTGCCGGATGGCGCGGGTCTCCAGGGTGATCAGGTCCATGGTCCGGGTGGCCAGGGGCGAGAGGATGAACAGGGCTGTGGTATAGCTGCAGTAGGTCAGGAATACGTAGGAGAGCGAGTCAAAGAACGGAACCCCCCAGACCCACAACTCCTTGTGGCTGGTGGTGTCGATATAGTAGTACCAGCCGTACGGGAAGCCGGTGGTGATGGAGAGCTTCGCCGAGACAAAGGCGATGGCATAGCCGGCCCCGGTGAAGGTCAGGGTCTTTTTCCAGCCCACATGGGGAACGCAGGCCAGCAAAAAGGCGGCGAAAAAGGCGAACACATAGGGCCGCATGGTGATGGTGCCAAAAGCGAGCTGCAACATGGGATTCCTGTCGATACGGGCGGGGCACAGCCGGCTGTGCCCCGTGTTCTGATTAGATTTGACTTGCTTCCAGGGCCTGGTTCACATCCGCAATCAGGTCATCGATGTGCTCGATCCCCACCGACAGCCGGATCAGGTCCGGGCTGACCCCTGACGAGCGCTGCTGCTCTTCGGTCAGCTGGCGGTGGGTGGTGCTGGCCGGGTGCAGCACGCAGGAACGGGCATCCCCCACATGCACCACCAGGGCGATCAGCTTGCAGGCCTCCATGAACTTCTTGCCCGCCGCCGCCCCTCCCTTGATGCCGAAGGTCAATACACCACTGCAGCCCTTGGCCAGATACTGCTGGGCCCGGGCATGACTGGGGTGGCTGGCCAGCCCCGGGTAGCAGGCCCAGGAGACGGCCGGGTGCGCCTCAAGGTGCTTGGCCAGTGCCAGAGCATTTTCACTGTGACGCTGCATCCGCAGCGGCAAGGTCTGCAGGCCGTGGTAGAACAGGAAGGCGTTCATCGGGGCCACTGTGGCGCCCAGGTCGCGCATCAGTTGCACCCGTGCCTTGATGATGTAGGCAGCCGGCCCAAAGGCCTTGACGTATTGCATGCCATGGTAACTGGGGTCCGGTTCCACCAGTTCGGGGTACTTGCCGTTATCCCAGTTGAAGGTGCCGCCGTCGATGATCACGCCCCCCACGCTGGTGGCATGGCCGTCGATGTACTTGGTGGCCGAGTGCACCACGATGTTGGCCCCCAGCTCAAAGGGACGGCAGAGATAGGGAGTGGCCATGGTGTTGTCGATCACCAGTGGCACCTGTTGTGCCTTGGCAACAGCCGAAAACTTGGCAAAATCGAGCACGTTCATGCCGGGGTTGCCGATGGTCTCGGCGTAGAGCGCCCTGGTGGTGGGCCTGAAGGCGGCGGCGATCTCCTCGGCCGAGGCATCGGGATTGACAAAGGTGACCTCGATCCCCAGCTTGGGCAGTGTGGAGGAGAATAGGTTGTAGGTGCCGCCGTACAGGGTGCTGGCAGAGACGATATGCTGGCCGGCCTGGCAGATGTTCAGCATGGCCAGGCTGATGGCGGCTTGTCCCGAAGAGGTGGCCAGGGCTGCCACACCGCCCTCCATCTGGCTGATCTTCTGCTCAAAGGCATCGGCAGTGGGGTTGCCCAGGCGGGTATAGAAGAATCCGGGCGCCTCAAGATCGAACAGCTTGGCCACGTAGTCGGCATTATCGTACTTGAAGGTGGTGCTCTGAACGATCGGCACGATCCGCGGCTCGCCGGCCTTTGGCTCGTAACCGCCCTGAATGGCAAGTGTTTCAAGTTTCCAGTTGGTATCCATCCGATTGCCTCCTTGCAAAGGAATGAGCCTCTCGCAAAACTACTGTGGAGGCCGTCTATGGCGTTACGCGGTGCTCGCTCCCTCGCCTAACGACTCGTTATGTCTCAGTCGCTGCGCGACCTACGCCTTGTATCCGGCCTTCCTCATCAGATTTTGTATGAGGCTCGAATGGTTGCCATTATGAAGTGGCCGACCGCATTGGTCAAGAACAACGCTTTTACAGAACTATTACACCCCGCTGCACGGGGTCCGGTGTATAACCATATCATCAGCCTGGGGAGGATTTTGGTATGGTCAAACACCTGAAAATCGGCAAGCATACGGCCCGTTTCCCGCTCATTCAGGGCGGCATGGGGGTGAGGATTTCCGGCGGCAACCTGGCAGGCCATGTGGCCAAGGCCGGCGGTATCGGTCTGGTGGCAGCAGCAGGGATCGCCCTGAACAGTGAGCATTACACCGGCACCAACTATTTCCAGGCCGAACTGCAGGCCTTTCAGACGGAGATCAGAAAGGCCCGCGCCATTGCACCGGACGGCATCATCGGCGTCAACGTGATGGTGGCCTTATCGGACTTCGAGCCGCTGGTCAAGGCGGCCATTGAGGCCGGAGCCCAGGTGATCGTCTGCGGCGCCGGACTGCCGCTGTCGCTGCCCGAGTTGACAGCCCATGCGCCTGACGTGGCCCTGGTGCCGATCGCGTCATCAGTACGGGCCGCCCAGCTGATCGCCCGCACCTGGGAAAAGCGCTATCATCGCCTGCCTGATGCCGTGGTGGTTGAAGACCCGGATACCGCCGGCGGGCACCTGGGCGAGAAGATGGAAAACATCGGAACCGGCGAGTACGACCAGTATGCTACCGTGCGGGGGGTTAAGCAGTTCTTCCGTGATGAATACCATGTTGAGATACCGATTATTGCTGCAGGCGGCGTCTGGGATCGGGCCGATCTGGAGCATGCCCTGGCAGAAGGGGCCGATGGCGTGCAGATGGCCTCCCGCTTTGTCTGCACCGAGGAGTGCGACGCAGCGCCGGAGTTCAAGCAGGCCTACCTGAACTGCAAAAAAGAGGATATCGGTCTGCTGATGTCGCCGGCCGGCCTGCCGGGCCGGGCCGTGCTGACCAATACCCCGAACATCCGCCAGTATGACCTTGATCATCACACCCCCTGCCGGATGGGCTGCCTCAAGAAATGCTCCTACAAGGAGTCGGGCGAGCGTTTCTGTATCGTCACCGCCCTGGACCGTGCCCAGCGGGGCGATGTGCAGACCGGCCTGGTGTTCTGTGGCACCAATGCCTGGAAGGCCGACCGGATCACCACCGTGCAGGCGATCTTTGATGAACTGTTCGGGATGGAGGAAGAGTTGCAAGAGGCAGCCTGACCGGTCGCGCCGGTTTTGACGTGTCGATGAACCCGCCGGGATTTCCGGCGGGTTTTTTGTTGACCGCAGCCGCGCGAATTGTTATATCAAAAAAACTTGATATAAACTTTAGGTAAAGTTGATCTATGCTCCTCGAAACCCTGAAAGCCTTGGCTGATCCCTGCCGCCTGCGTCTGACCGCAATCCTGTTGCGTGGTGAGTTTACCGTGCAGGAGCTGACGGCTATTCTGGACATGGGGCAATCCCGTATTTCACGGCACCTGAAGATTCTGAGCGAGGCCGGTATCTTGTCGGTCAAGCGTCAGGGGACCTGGAGCTACTACCGCATTGGGCACCGTTCTACCTTTTTTACGGCAGTACGTCCGCTGCTGGAGGCCGAACTGACCGGACTGCCGGAACGGGAGCAGGATCTGGCAGCCGTGGCAGCGGTGTTGGAAGAGCGCCGCCGCCGCAGCCAGGAATTTTTTGACCACCATGCCCGCCAGTGGGATGAGCTGGCCCGTACCCTGCTGCCGATGCCGGAGTATCGTGAAAAGCTGCTGGCCTTGGTGCCCTGCTGTGAACAGATCGTCGAGATCGGGCTGGGTACCGGCGGCCTGCTGCCCGCCTTGGCTGCCAAGGCACAGGATGGTGTCATAGGGGTAGATCACTCTCCTGCCATGCTGGATGAGGCCCGTCGTCGCCTGACTCAGGCCGGCATTGCCGGTATTGATCTGCGCCTGGGGGAGATGAGCCACCTGCCGCTGCCGGATCGCTCAACCAATTGTGCGGTGCTGGACATGGTGCTGCACCATGCTGCCGATCCACCGGCGGTGCTGGCCGAGATCAGGCGGGTACTGGCTGCAGGCGGCTCGTTACTGCTGGCTGATCTGGCCCGCCATGAGCGGGAACTGGCCCGGGAGCAGTTGGCAGACCAATGGCTGGGATTTGAAGAGGAAGAATTGAAAAACTGGTTGCAACAGGCCGGTTTTGCTCAGGTTGCCGTGACCCAGGTTGAGCCGCTGCCGGGGCAGGAAACCGTATTGCTGTTACAGGCGCACACCACAACCAAAGGAGAATAAGCATGGGAACTGATTGCATCGTTGCTGACCTTGGCCTGGCCGAATGGGGCCGTAAAGAGATCAGGATTGCCGAGACCGAGATGCCGGGCCTGATGGCGATCCGTGAAGAATACGCCGCCAGTCAGCCGCTGAAAGGGGCCCGTATCACCGGCTCGCTGCACATGACTATCCAGACCGCCGTGCTGATCGAGACCCTGACCGCCCTTGGTGCCGAGGTGCGCTGGGCATCGTGCAATATCTTCTCCACCCAGGACCACGCCGCTGCCGCCATCGCCAAGGCCGGCGTGCCGGTGTTTGCCGTCAAGGGTGAATCCCTGACCGATTACTGGGACTATACCCATAAGATCTTTGAGTGGCCCGATGGCGGGTTCTCCAACATGATCCTGGATGACGGCGGCGATGCCACCCTGCTGCTGCACCTGGGCACCAAGGCAGAGAAGGATCTGAGCGTACTGAACAACCCCGGCTCCGAGGAGGAAACTATCCTGTTTGCCGCCATCAAGGCCAAACTGGCGGTTGACCCGACCTGGTACTCGGTTCGCCTGGCTCAGATAAAGGGTGTGACCGAGGAGACCACCACCGGCGTGCACCGTCTCTACCAGATGCATGAGAAGGGTGAGCTGGCCTTCCCGGCCATCAACGTCAACGACTCGGTCACCAAGTCCAAGTTCGACAACCTGTACGGCTGCCGCGAATCGCTGGTGGACGGCATCAAGCGCGCCACCGACGTGATGGTGGCCGGTAAGATCGCCGTGGTGTGCGGCTACGGTGATGTGGGCAAGGGCTCGGCCCAGGCTCTGCGGGCTCTCTCGGCCCAGGTCTGGGTGACCGAGATCGACCCGATCTGTGCCCTGCAGGCCGCCATGGAAGGCTACCGCGTGGTGACCATGGAGTACGCCGCCGACAAGGCCGACATCTTCGTGACCTGTACCGGCAACTTCCACGTCATTACCCACGACCATCTGGTCAAGATGAAGGATCAGGCCATTGTCTGCAACATCGGCCACTTTGACAACGAGATCGACGTGGCATCCCTTGAAAAGTATCAGTGGGAGGAGATCAAGCCCCAGGTGGACCACATCATCCTGCCCAGCGGCAACCGGATCATCCTGCTGGCCAAGGGGCGGCTGGTCAACCTGGGCTGCGCCACCGGCCACCCCAGCTACGTCATGTCCTCCTCCTTTGCCAACCAGACCATCGCCCAGATCGAGATCTTCTGCAATCCGGGCAAGTACCCGGTGGGGGTCTACACCCTGCCCAAGCATCTGGATGAGAAGGTGGCCCGCCTGCAACTCAAGAAACTGAATGTACAGTTGAGCACCCTGACCCAGCAGCAGGCCGACTACATCGGGGTGCCGGTGGAAGGACCGTACAAGGCAGAGCATTATCGCTATTAGGAAATGCGCTTTTTCCGTAATCTCGGCGTTGGGCCTCGGATTCGGTTGTGCGGCATAGTTGCTCTATGCCTCCGCCCGAATCCTTGCCCGCCTTGACCTTACGAAAAGGTCATATTTCAGAGGTATTGGATAGATTCAATGCAACCCAAAGAGTTACAGAAACAGCTCAAATCAAAGACACCACCTACGGTGGTGGATGTGCGCAGCGCCATGGAGTTCCGCATGGGGCATATCCCCGGCGCCCAGTTGCTGCCAATCTGGAAGGTGTTGTTCAGAATGACCGGTTCGCTCCCCAAGGACAAGCAGACGCCCTTGGTGTTGTACTGCGAATCCGGAGCGCGGGCCGAGATGGTTGGCTCCATGCTGGCCAAACGGGGCTACAGCAGGATAGCCTATCTGGATGGCGATATGCCCGGCTGGCGTCAGGACGGGCTGCCGTTGGAGAAATAGCACGGTGGAATGCCGAGCCGGTTGCGCTGCCTGTTGCATTGCCCCCTCGATCAGCTCGGCCATTCCGGGCATGCCGCAGGGTAAGCCGGCCGGTGTGCGCTGTGTGCAGTTGACGTTGGACAACCGATGCCGTATCTTTGGCAGACCTGAACGCCCTGCTGTCTGCGGCAGCCTGCAGCCTAGCCGCGAGATGTGCGGCACAAGTGCTGATGAGGCCATGCAGCATCTGCAGGAGTGGGAGCGGGCAACTGCCCCGGAAACACGAGGAAGAGTGTAATGGCAAAAGAGCTCTATGTAGGACATCTGCCGTACGAGACCACCACGGATGACCTGCGCAAGCTGTTCAGCGTGGCCGGTACGGTCACCTCGGTGCACATCATCACCGACCCGGTCAGCGGCAAGTCCAAGGGCTGCGGCTATGTCCGCATGGCCGCCGAGGAACAGCTCAAAGAGGCCATTGACTGTCTGGACGGCGCCTTGGTGGAAGGTATGACGATCACGGTCAGCGTTGCCAATCCCCAGAAACAACAGGGCAAGCCAGCCAACCGGAGCACCGCCAATACCAAGCCCGGCTCACGTCGGGACCGGGCGCGTCAAAAAAAATAGGCCGTTCAACAGGCCGTGCTTGCGCATGCAAAGGAGGGGATCATGGAGCAGATCGCGCCGTTTCTGGCAACGGTGAAAGAGACCGTCAACCCGGTTACCCAGCCGGTAGGGGTGAGCCTGATTCGTGATGCCGCCCTGTTGGCAGGGAAAAAGATCCGGGTTAGCGGGCAGCGTCTGAGCGTGTGCCAGCAGATCGCCTACAGCAGGATGTACGGCTGGTCCACCTATGCGGACAAGACCACGGCCCATTGTGTGCTGGGGGCTGCCTGTGCGGGTCTGATCAGTCCACCCGAGCGGGTCTTGAACGGTTCGGTCAACCAGGGGATCTACCAGCAGGACCAGGTTGGCGCTGCCGCCATGCAGCAGGCCATGCCGCGTCTGGCCCCGGATGTCGTTGGGCTGGTGACCTACCCGCTGAGCCGTCCGGTTGAGGGGCTGGTGCCCGATCTGGTGGTGGTGTACGCCAACTCGGCCCAGGCCATGCGCTTTGTGCAGGCCTTTCTGTATCAGGACGGTGGTGAATTTGTCATGAAGAGTTCCGGCGATGCCGGGGTCTGCTCCCGTGCCGTGGCCCAGGTGGCCCTGACCAATGAGCCGACCGTGGAGATCCCCTGCCTGGGGGACCGCAGGTTTGCCATGACCCAGGATCACGAACTCTGCGTCGGCATCCCGTTCTCCTGGCTTGAACGGACCTCTGCCGGGCTGGCTGCTACCCACAAGGCCGGCATCCGCTACCCGGTGCCGTTCCAGTTGCCGGTTGGCTGTGACCTGCCGCCCGACTACATCACCGCTGACGGAGACTGTTGATGATACTGGAAGCGCTGGTGCTGCCGCTCTTTGCACTCAATATCCTGCTGGTGCTGGTGGATGTTTCGGTGGGCTACCACCTGGCCCCCACCCTCTATCGTGCCAGCGGCGGCGATCCGGAGGCGGCCGAGTCCGGCAGCAACGGCATCCGAAAATTATTGACCGGCGTGGTGGCGCTGTACATGTTTTTCAACTGCCTGGCCTATTTCCGCCACAATGCACCGCTGCTGGTGCTGGTGACCGGGTTGGTCCTGTTTGACCTGGGAGGACAGCTGTATATCCGTTCGCGCAGCAAGCGACATTCTGATAACGAGGAAGAATAAAGCCGTTCAGGCTGTTTGTGTCTAACCTAATCTTATACAAGGAGTATACGTACATGGCTGAAAAGTTCATCTTTACCTCTGAGTCTGTATCCGAAGGGCATCCTGACAAAATGGCCGACCAGATCTCAGACAGTATCCTGGATGCGATCCTGGCCCAGGACCCCAAGGCCCGTGTGGCCTGCGAAACCATGGTAACCACCGGCATGGCGGTAATCGCCGGCGAAATCACCACCACCGCCGTGGTCAACTATGCCGAGATCGTCCGCAACACCATCAAGGAGATCGGTTACTGCGGTTCTGAGACCGGCTTTGACTATGAGACCTGCTCCGTGTTGGTCTCGCTGGACCGCCAGTCTCCCGACATCTCCCAGGGGGTGACCGAAGGCGAAGGGATGTTCAAGGAACAGGGGGCCGGTGACCAGGGGCTGATGTTCGGCTATGCCTGCAACGAGACCCCGGAGCTGATGCCGATGCCGATCCAGCTCTCCCACCAGCTGGTTAAGCGCCTGGCCGACGTGCGCAAGTCCGGCTTGTTGAAGTTCCTGCGTCCTGACGCGAAATCCCAGGTGTCGGTCGAGTATGACAACGGCAAGCCGGTACGGGTCAACACCGTGGTCATCTCCACCCAGCATACCCCCGAGGTCACCCACGAAACCATCGTGGAAGGGGTGATGGATGAGGTCATCAAAAAGGTGATCCCGGCCCACCTGATGGACGACCAGACCCGCTTCTTCATCAACCCCACCGGCCGTTTCGTGGTGGGGGGACCGATGGGCGACTGCGGTCTGACCGGTCGCAAGATCATCGTGGACACCTACGGCGGTATGGGCCGTCACGGTGGGGGCGCCTTCTCCGGCAAGGACCCCTCCAAGGTGGACCGTTCCGCTGCCTACATGGGACGCTATGTGGCCAAGAACCTGGTGGCGGCTGGGCTGTGCGAGCGCTGCGAGGTTCAGGTGGCTTACGCCATCGGCGTGGCCGAGCCGGTCTCGATCATGGTCAACGCCTTTGGTACCGGTGTGATCTCCGAGCACCGTTTGTCCGAACTGGTACGGGAGGTCTTTGACATGCGGCCCCGCGCCATCATCGAACAGCTGGACCTGCTGCGTCCGATCTACCGCAAGACCGCCGCCTATGGCCACTTCGGCCGTGAGCTGCCGGAGTTCTCTTGGGAGAAGACCGACAAGGCGGCCATCCTGAAACAGAAGGCCGGTCTCTAGGCGGAGTCTGCTTGTTTGGGAGAACTGAAGGGGCGGTCTCCGGGAGATCGCCCCTTTTTCCTGATAGATTGACAAAGCTCTTGTGTATACAGTAAGCTAGCGCACTTTTTTGACAGAGGGGTGGAACATGGCGAAGACATTTAAGATTGCGGTCCTGCCGGGTGACGGCATCGGGCCCGAGGTAATGGCTGAGGCAACCAGGGTGCTGGACGTGATCGGCCAGAAATACGGCGTAACCTTTGAGGGTACCTTCGCCAATGTCGGCGGCGCCGGGATCGACAACGAAGGCAAGGCCTTGCCCCAGACCACCATTGATATCTGTAAGGCCTCCGATGCGATCCTGTTCGGTTCGGTGGGCGGTCCCAAGTGGGAGTCGCTCCCCCCGGATGAACAGCCGGAGCGTGGGGCTCTGCTGCCGCTGCGCAAGATCTTTGGACTGTACGCTAACCTGCGCCCGGCCATCATCTTCCCGTCCCTGACCGGCGCCTCGTCGCTCAAGGAAGAGGTCATCAGCGGCGGTTTCAACGTGTTGGTGATCAGGGAGCTGACCGGCGGCATCTACTTCTCGCAACCCAAGGGGATTGAGGGGGAAGGCCGCAACCGGATCGGTATCGACACCATGAAGTACAGCGTGCCCGAGATCGAGCGGATTACCCATGTGGCCTTCCAGGCCGCCCGGAAGCGGGGCAAGAAGGTCTGCTCCATTGACAAGGCCAACGTGCTCTCCTCTTCGGTGCTCTGGCGTGACGTGGTGATTGATATTGCCAAGCAGTACCCGGATGTGGAGCTGTCCCACATGTACGTGGACAATGCCGCCATGCAGCTGGTGCGCTGGCCCAAACAGTTTGACGTGATCCTGTGCGAGAACATGTTCGGCGACATCCTGTCCGACGAGGCCGCCATGCTGACCGGCTCGCTGGGGATGCTCCCCTCGGCCTCTCTGGCTGAAGGCACCTTCGGTATGTACGAGCCCTCCGGCGGTTCTGCCCCGGATATCGCCGGCCAGGGGATTGCCAACCCGATCGCCCAGATCCTGTCCGCCGCCATGATGCTCAAGTTTTCCTTCGGCATGGTGGAAGCGGCCGATGCCATTGACACCGCCGTGGAGACCGTGCTGAACCAGGGCTACCGTACCCGCGACATCTTCCAGAACAAGCCGGGTGAGCAGCTGGTCAATACCAAGGAGATGGGCGACGCCATCATTGCCGCCCTGGCGTAATGCCCTATTTGAGCGCTGCCGTTGTTGTCGGTAGCGACGGCCTCCTCAACGTACAGCAAAATACGTTCCCGGGGCCGCCTCGCCGGTGCCGGGGCATCATCTCAAATCTGTCATTACTTTTGATGTAGCGTTTAGATTGATTTGACGATCATTTTTATTTTGAAGGAGTGACAGCCATGAAAGTAGGTATCGTTGGATGGCGCGGCATGGTCGGCTCGGTCCTGATGCAGCGCATGCAGGAAGAAAATGACTTTAGCCTTGGTTTTGAGCCGGTCTTTTTCACCACCTCCCAGGCCGGTCAGCCGGCCCCGATGGGGGGCGGCACCCTCAAGAAGGCCGATGACCTCGAGGAGCTGAAAAAACTAGATGTGATCATCACCTGCCAGGGGGGCGACTACACCAAGGCGGTCCACCCCGAGCTGCGCAAGCAGGGCTGGAACGGCTACTGGATCGATGCGGCCTCCACCCTGCGGATGGAAGACAATGCCGTCATCATCCTCGACCCGATCAACCGCAACGTGATCGATGATGCCCTGGCCAAGGGAATCAAGGACTATGTCGGCGGCAACTGTACCGTCAGTCTGATGCTGATGGGCCTGGGCGGCCTGTTCAAGGCCGGCCTGATTGAGTGGATGTCCTCCATGACCTATCAGGCAGCCTCCGGCGCCGGCGCCCCCAACATGCGGGAGCTGCTGGCCCAGATGGGTACCCTGAACAACGTCGTGGCCGAGGAGCTGAAGGATGCCGGCTCCGCCATCCTGGAGATCGATAAAAAGGTCACTGCTGCCCTGCGTGACGGCTCCATGCCCACCAAGGAGTTCGGTTTTCCCCTGGCCGGCAACGTGCTGCCCTGGATCGATCGTGAGGTGGAGGACGGCCAGAGCCGTGAGGAGTGGAAGGGCTTTGCCGAGACCAACAAGATCCTGGGCACCAGCAGCCCGATCCCGGTGGATGGTATCTGCGTGCGGGTCGGCGCCATGCGCTGCCACAGCCAGGCCATCACCATGAAGCTGACCAAGGACGTGCCGCTGGCCGAGATCGAACAGTTGATCGCCAACGACAACCAGTGGGTCAAGCTGATTCCCAACACCAAGGCAGATTCCCTGGCCGGCCTGACCCCGGCTGCGGTCTCCGGCACCCTGACTGTACCGGTCGGCCGGGTCCGCAAGATGAAGATGGGACCTGAGTATGTACAGGCCTTTACCTGCGGCGACCAGCTTTTGTGGGGCGCGGCGGAGCCGTTGCGGCGGATGCTGCGCATCCTGCTGGAGAAGTAGAAACGGTCTTTTTCCGCCCTGGCCCCGCCAATCTTCGGAATGCCTTGTGCGGCGTACCACCAAAGTACGCCTCCGCGTCATTCCTCGATTGGCAGACCCAGAACGAAAAAATCCTCGTTTCTTGTGTTGCATCAAACCCCCGCGCCTCTTCTGGCCGGGGGTTTTGCTTATCCCGTTTTTTTCTCTGTGATCTCTGCGCTCTCTGTGGCAAATAGACGTTATGCGAACCATCAAACTGATTGTCCAATACGACGGAACCAACTACTGCGGTTGGCAGGAACAGGCCAACGGACCGTCCATTCAGGAGACCGTGGAACTGGCCCTGGCAAA
>Ga0302238_1001702_pt1 | contig 17157 bp, 18 predicted proteins | sample AAG_UR_Asn_MG_FD_193527 | JGI IMG/M metagenome (GOLD analysis project Ga0302238, IMG submission 193527) | Enriched activated sludge microbial communities from anaerobic digester in WTTP, New Holstein, Wisconsin, United States - AAG_UR_Asn | ecosystem: Engineered > Bioreactor > Anaerobic >...
GGACCAGGGGAGTGTCCGGGTGAGCCTGGGGCGGGCGGAAAAAATCGCCGGACTCCTGTCCTCCCGGGACGGAGAGCTGGAAAAACACCTTGTCCCCCGGGGAGTGGGGACCGCCGAACCGCCGGTTCCGGAGACGTCCCGGGATGGTAAGGAGAAAAACCGGAGCGTCACCTTCCGAGCAGTCTTTCGCTGAATCCTCTTCCCAGATTCTCCGCGTCCGCCGGGGGAACTCCAAATCTGCCGGAAAACACGTCCTTGAGAAAGCGGGAGAGATTGAGCCCCATCCGGGGCTGGTCGGGGAAAAAATAGGCGAACTGGTAGCTCTGCGGGTCCAGGACCCGGGACCGGGCGCCGGCGGCCACCGGCCCGGCGGCCATGGTGACGATGTATCGAGAATAATCGAAGACCTCCGGCTCGGGCCTGTCGAAGGCGGCGGAGGGCACGAGAAGCGGGGCCTGATCCTGGGGCGACACGACACAGTACATCCGGGGCTCCTCCGATTCGGCGCGGACGCCCAGATCCAGGTACTCCAGGCGGGTGGAGCCGGTCTTTCTTTCCCCCTCGAACCGGGCGGAACCGTCCGCGTCGGGGGAATGGTAGGCCAGCAGGATCCCGTCCTCCTCCGGGGTGGCTTCCGGCCGGTAGTATCCAAAGAGGGGAAAGCCGAAACCACTCCGCACGAAGGAGCTTCCCAGGTGACGGGGGATCATCCCGATCTTTTTCACCTCCGGAGGCGCGTCCTCCAGAAGCCCGTTCAGGTACCGGATCATGGCGGAGATATCCCCCGCGCTTTCCTCGTCCCGTCGGAGATAGCCGTCCTGGTGCAGGATGGCGTGGGCCCGGAGGACCGACAGGACCTGGACGAGTTTGTCCCGGCGTCGGTCCCGGTCGAAATCCAGGAGCGGCTCGTACTCGTCGGAATCGAAGAGGAGGCCATGGAAACGAAGGACCGAAACGATGCGGTCCGCCGGGGACGCTTTCCCTACGTCCGCCATCAGCCCAGTTCCGGAGACAGAAGTTCGATGCCCTCGGGTTCCCGGCGCAGCCTGACGATGTCGTCCAGCACCAGGAAGAAGGCTTCCACCAGGGCCGGGTCGAAGGAGACTCCGGATTCCTTTTTTATGTACTCCGCCGACCGGTCCAGGTTCCAGGCCTCCTTGTAGGGGCGGCGGGACATCAGGGCGTCGAAAACGTCGGCGATGGCGCAGATCCGGCTCATGATGGGTATGGCCGTCCCGGTCAATCCCTCGGGATAGCCCAGCCCGTTCCACTTTTCATGATGGTGCAGGGCGATGTCCCGGGCCAGCCGGAAAAGGACGAAATCGTCCTGGTCCAGAAGATCCGCTCCCATGGTGGTGTGGCTCTTCATGATTCTCCACTCTTCCCGAGTCAGCCTTCCGGGTTTGAGCAGAATGGAGTCGGGCACGCCGATCTTCCCCACATCGTGCAGCAGGCTGGCGTGGAAAAACCGGTCCCGGTCCTCCCGGGACAGGCCGGCCTTTTCCCCGATGAGGACGCAGCTCCTGCCGATGCGGTATATGTGGTCCCCCGTATCCACGTCCCGGTATTCGGAGGCCCGGGCCAGTCTGGCGATCACCGCCAGCCGGGAGTTCAGCAATTCCATGGTCCTCTGCCGGACCTTCGTCTCCAGTTCGTGGTTCTGGATCCGGATGATTTCCAGGAAACGGTTCAGGTCAGCGTTTTTTTCCGCCAGGGACTTCCCGAGAAGATCCAGTTTTTCGTTGGCCGCCAGCAGTTCCCGGTTCCGCTTTTCCAGATCCTGCTTCAGCAGGGTGATTTCGTTGTTCCTCTGGATGACCTTCCGCCGAGTTTCCATGGCCGGGGTCTGGTCTTCCAGCGCCACCAGAGCAGCGTGTTCTTTTCCCGAAACGGGAAATACGTCGAGATCGAAATAGAGTCTGCCGTTCCCCGATCCGGCCTCCCGGGCCACCCCGGGAAGCCTGAACTCCCCGGCCCCGTTTTTCAGGATGGCGAGAATTTCCTCCTCTCGCCCGACGATCTCGTGGAAGACATCCGCCAGGGGGATCGGCCCATCGGGGCGGGGGATCCGGAGGTACCGCCAGAAGCCCTCCCCGGTGGGGTGCAGAAACCCCCGGACATCCAGGGGTTCGTAATGGATATCGAAGCGTTTCAGCAGTTCGTCCATACCTGTAAAGATATCCCCGATCCGCGGATATTTCAGAGAAAGAGCAGCGCTCCCGCGACGACGGCCCCCGCCAGGTTGGCCTCCAGACGCGGGATGATCATCAGCATCCCCGCGGTTACGAGAAGGCCCCGCCGGATCAGGCCGATCTCCCGGCGCCAGAACCTCATCAGCCCCGCGCTGAGGAAGACCACCGCCGAACCGGTCCGGAACGCCGCGTAAGCCGTGGCCGCGGGAGTCCCCATAAGCAGCAGCGCGGGGTCGTAGACAAACACGAAGGGAACGAAGAAGGCGGCGAAGCTGAGCTTCATGGCGATCTTCGCCGACGCGTACCAGTCCGCCTCCGCCATCCCCGCGGCGATGAATACCGCACCGCAGATGGGGGGGGTTATGGCCGACAGGATGGCGTAATAGAACACGAAGAGATGGGCCGCCACCGGGGGCAGGCCGAAGGTGACCAGCACCGGCCCCCCGACCACCACGGCCATGATGTAGGCGGCGGTGGTGGGCACCTGCATCCCCAGGACGATGCTGGTGAGACCTATCAGAACCAGGGTGAAGAACAGGTTGCCCCCGCTCAGGGACAGGATCAGCGAGCTGATCTTGACTCCCAGCCCGGTGAAGGCGATGACGGCGATGATGACCTGGGCGCTGGCGGAAATGGCGGCGATGACCGCCGCCTGCCTGGCTCCGCTGACCACCGCCTCCCTGAGGCGGGGCGCCGCCGAGGCCGGGTCGGGCTTCCAGTCCTCGTTCAGGAGCGCCAGCGGCAGGGTGATCAGCGCCGCCCAGAAGGCGGAGTACTGGGGAGTGTAGCCTCCCACCATCCAGGCCATCAGCATGGTGAAGGGGATGAGAAAAAACCCGCTGGACCTGATCGTTTCCTTCCATCCCGGGAGCTCCCCCCGGTCCAGGCCCCGGTAACCTTCCCGGCGGGCGTAAAAATGGATCCCCAGCCCCACCGCGGCGAAGTAGAACAGGGCCGGAAGAAGCGACCGGACCGCCACCTCCAGGTAGGGGGTCTCGGTGAGTTCCGCCAGGACGAAGGCCCCGGCCCCCATGATGGGGGGCATGATCTGGCCGCCGGTGCTGGCCGCGGCCTCCACCGCCGCCGCCATCTCGGGTTTGTACCTGAGGCGCTTCATCATCGGTATGGTGAAGGCCCCGGTGGTGGCCACGTTGGCGCTGGCGCTCCCCGAAATGGACCCGAAGAGAGCGCTGGCGATGGTGGCGACCTTCGCGGGCCCGCCGGAGAACCGCCCCGCCAGCCGGATGGACAGGCGCATGAAACCCGAGCCCCCTCCGGTGGCGAACATGAGGGCCCCGAAAAAAACGAAAATCGCGATGACATCCACGCTGACTCCCACCAGGAGTCCCCAGAGCCCCGCGGTGGTAAGAAAAAGCTGGCCCGCCAGGGTGGCCAGATCGTAACGGGGATGTCCGAAGGTCCCCGGTATGAGGTGGCCGAGGAGGGCGTAGGCGAGAAAAGCCAGGGCGATGAGGGGCAGGGTGGGCTGGATTTCCCGGCGGGCCGCCTCCAGAATGAGCAGCGTCAGCACCAGGGCCGCGGCGATCTGCAGTGGCCCCGAGGGAACCCCATACTGGTCCGAGATCCGGGAATAATCGAAAAAGACGTAGAGGCTTATCCCCAGGCCGGCGGCCCCCATCAGCAGGTCCCGGAAAACCGCCGGACGCAGCTTTTTCACTCCCCCTTTATCCGCCGCCGCCCGAAGGGCCCCGGGAATGAAGATCATGAAAAACATGAAGGCCAGATGCAGGGCCCGGGCCTGCAGCGCCGGGAGAAAGGCGTACACCGGAAGAACGAACTGGAAAAGGGCGAAGAGGACCGCCACCAGGACGATCCCCTTCGACAGAAGTCGGAAAAACATCGATCCGGCTTAGCGCAGACCGGGGGCCACGGCGAAGCCCGCTTCCTGGTAGTAACGCAGGGCTCCGGGGTGCAGCCGGGCCACCATGGCGTTGACGTCGTCCATGGTGATGAGCTTCATCGCCGGATGGACGGCCTCCCACTTCGCCCGCCCCGCCCAGAAGGCCTTGGTCAGGCGGTAGGCCGTCTCCTCCGGAAGATCCGAGGTGGTGTACAGGGCCACGGGCTGGCTGACGGTTTTCACCGGCTTGTCCATCCCCGGGTACATTCCCGCCGGGAGGGTCGCCCGGGTGTACAGGTCCTTCACCTTGCTGTAATCCGCGTCGGAGAGTTCCAGGAACCGCATGGGGATGGTGGCGGCGATCTCCTGGATCATGGAAGCCGGCGGCGTGCTGGAGGTTCCGAAGCCCACGGCCCGGCGGTTCCGCACCGCCGGGACGCCCTCGCTGAGGTCGATGGTCAGAAGCTCCACCTTGCCCTCCACCCCCACGGCGCCGAGGACCTTCCGGGTGATCTGTTCCCCCGCGGAGCCGGCCCCGCCGGGGACGAAGCGTTTCCCCGCCAGATCCGCCAGGCTCTGCACCCCGCTGTCCTGCCGCACCACCCAGTGCATCACCAGCCCAGGTATGGGCCACAGAGAACGGATCTTATCGTAGCCCCCTTCCTTGAACTGTCCCTCGGCGGCCAGGGCGGAGCCCACCAGGTTCGGAGGCGAGGTGAACATGAAGTCCTTCCGCATCCGGGCCATCTTGACGTTTTCCACCGATCCCGCGCTGGTCTCCACGGTGATGTTGACCCCCGGGGCCCCCTGCATCACCGCATCGGCGATGCCCACGGCGAAAGCGTAATAGGTCGAGGTTTCCCGGGCCGATTTGAGGGCCAGGTTGGTCTGGGCGACGGACGTCCCCGCCGCCAGGGCGGCGCAGAGGAGCGCCAGGAGAACCTTCTTTTTCATTCCTCTCCTCCTTATAAAAGCACCCGTAAATTTCTCAGCAATACGGAAACATGTCAAGACAGGGTATTTTCTTGAATTTTCCGCCCATCTTCGGTACTTTACTTTCAATAGGGAGGTGCCGGATCATGGCGAAAAATCAGGAATCGACCGTCCTGGAGCCCCTGTCCCGTCTGGTGTCCGTGATGAAGGATGTCTTCGCCGGGGACCTCGCCTCGGTCATTTTATACGGGAGCGCCGCCCGGGGCGCCTACCGCCGGGGCGTGTCGGACCTGAATATTCTGATTCTGCTGGAGAAATCCTACCCCCGGCGGATCTTCCTCTTCGGGAAAAAGGCGGGCAGGCTCATCCGCCGCTTCCGGATAACGCCCCTCATCATGAGCGTCCCGGAGTTTCAGGGGTCCGCCGATGTCTTTCCCATGGAATATGCCGACATGGCGGAGGCCCGCCGGGTCCTCCACGGACCGGACCCGGCCTTCCCCGCCCTCACCCGGACCAATCTGCGTCACCAGCTGGAGGAGCGGCTCCGGGGAGCGGTGAACGACCTCCGGCAGATGCTCATCGCCGCTGAGGGACGGGAACGGGCCCTGGGGCGTTTTCTGCGGAACTGGTCCGGTGTTCCCAACGCGATTTTCCGCGGCCTCGCCGGGCTTCGGGGAGCCGCCGCGGCCCGGGACCCCGGGGAGACACTCGTTTTCGTGGCCCGGGAGTACGGCATACCGACCGACGCCTTCACCGACCTGGGCCGCCTGCGGGGGGGGGAAAGCATCCCTCCCGGGGATCTGGCCGGACGGCTGCTGGAAGCCCTGAAGGCCCTGGCGGCGGCGGTGGACGCCATGCCCGACGGAGAAGATCGATGAAACGGCTCATCCCCCTCGCTCTCCTCCTTTCTTCTCTATCGGTCGCCCTGACGGCCCTGCCCCAGCCCCGGGGCTTCGTCAACGACTTTGTGGGTGTCCTGACCCCCTCGCAGGCGGAAGAGATGGAGAAATTGGCGGCGGAGGTGCAGGAGAAAACCGGCGCCCAGATCGCCGTGGCGGTGGTGGACAGCTTTGCCCCGGCGGGGAGCATCGAAGAATACGCGGTGGACCTCTTTCAGGCCTGGGGAATCGGGGAGAAGGGCAAGGACAACGGAGTCCTTCTGGTGCTGGCCATGGCGGAGCGGCGAGTCAAAATCGAGGTGGGCTACGGCCTCGAGGGGGCCGTCCCCGACGGCCTGGCGGGCCGGATTCTGGATAACGAAGTCCTCCCCGCCTTCCGGGAGGGCCGTTTCGGGGATGGGCTTCTCCGGGGCGTCGAAGCTCTGGCGACGGCGGCGCTGGCGGAAAACGGACCCGGCACGGACGATTCGGAAACGGTAAAAGCCCATGACACAACGGCCGCTTCCGCCAGTCCCGTCATTGCCGTGTTGACCCTTATCCTGTTCTTTTGCGGGATCATTTTCTTTTTCGTTTCCGTCATACGGCTTGCCCAATGGATCTCCCGGGGAGGGGCGTCGCCGGGGCACCGCAGCGGAGGTTTCGGCTCCGGCGGCGGGCGCAGCGGCGGTTTCGGCTCCGGGGCCTTCCGCAGCGGCGGTTTCAGTTCGGGCTCCCGGAGTTCGTCCTTCGGCGGCGGAGGCGGCGGTTTCGGCGGTTTCGGTGGGGGAAGCTCCGGCGGTGGAGGGGCCTCCCGGGGTTTTTGAAAAGGGTTTCATCACCGCCCCGGGATGGGGCCTTCCGGACTGGACTCCGGTGCCGGCCCCGGGGGCGGTCAGATTATTTTCATCGAGGATATGAAGATGGCAGAGGGAAAAAAAAGCGGATTAAGCAAGGGTCTACTGATAGCCGGCGGAGTGGTGCTGCTTCTGGCGTATATGTACATCAGCACCAAAAACGGTCTTGTTCGGCTGGACGAGAACATCAACTCAGCCTGGTCGGAAATCGATAACCAGCTCCAAAGGCGGAGCGATCTGATCCCCAACCTGGTGGCCACGGTCAAGGGTTATGCCAAACATGAGGAGGCGGTTTTCACCAATATCGCCAACGCCCGATCCAAGCTGGCGGGGGCTCAGACGGTGGAGGAAAAGGCTGCGGGATACAACGAGATGCAGTCCGCCCTGTCCCGGCTGCTGGTGGTGGTGGAGCAGTACCCGGAGCTGAAGGCCAACCAGAGCTTTATCGGGCTGCAGGACGAGCTGGCGGGAACGGAGAACCGGCTTACCGTAGCCCGAAAACGGTACAATGACGGGGTGAGGGACTTCAACACCAGGATCCGCTCCTTCCCGGCCTCACTGATTGCGGGAGGCATGGGCTTCAGCCCCCGGCCCTACTTCGAAATCGATCAGGGAGCCCGAGAGACACCTAAAGTGAGTTTCTAGGATCGCCATGACCGCTCCCGTCGGCGGGGATCGTCCAGGTTTCGGGAAAAAAAGATTGTCCGCCCTGGTGGGGCTTTTTCTTGTCCTGGGTTCTATACTGCCCGCCCTGGATCTTCCTCGGGCCGAGGGTTTCGTCAACGACTTTGCCGGGATCCTCCACCCCATGGAAAAGGAAAAAATGGAGAAGCTCGCCCGGCTGATCCAGGAGCAGACCGGCGCGGAGATGGCGGTGGTAGTGATAGACAGCTTTGCCCCCGCCGCCGACATCGAAGAGTACGCTCTGGAGCTCTTCAATTCCTGGGGCATAGGACAGAAGGATCGGGACAACGGCCTTCTTTTGATCCTGGCAATGACGGAAAGGCGGGTCAGAATCGAGGTGGGCTACGGCCTGGAGGGGATCATCCCCGATGCCCTGGCGGGCCGGATCCTGGACCAGCGGGTAATCCCCGCCTTCCGGGAGGAACGCTACGGAACGGGCCTTCTGCAGGGGATGCAGGTCCTGGCCGGGGCCCTGGCTCGGGAGTATTCTCTGGATACAATAAAACTGGGCCTGCCCCACTTCGCCGTTCTGGAATCGAAGCCGCCTATCGAGGAGGAGCCGAGCTTCTTTGAAAACCTGGCCCTTTGGGGCGTGGTTATCCTGATGCTGGGCGCCCTGTTCTGGGCCTATATAGTTCCCTTCTTCTTTATCTTTATCCCATTTGTCCTTTTCGGAAAAAAAAGCAGCTTTGGCACCGATTTCTACGGTGGAGGGGGCTTCGGCTCCAGCGGCTCCTACAGCAGCAGGTCCTACAGTTCGGGATCCCGAAGCTCCGGCGGCTTCGGCGGGGGGCGTTCCGGCGGAGGCGGCGCATCCCGGAGTTTCTAGAGGGAGACAGGGTTATAAAAAACCGAAGACCCCTCGATGGCAGGGGTCTTCGGTTCATCGTCAAAATCCGGGCTCAGGGCGCGGGAACACCTCCGGAAACGGGAGGGAGGGCTCCCATGGGCAGGGATTGCAGTTCCTCCGAGGGCCTGAAGGGAGCCAGTTCCTCTTCGGTGGAATTCCGGACGCTGACGACCTCCACCTGAAAGGTCAGCTCCTTGCCCGCCAGGGGGGCGTTGTAGTCCACATGCACCGTCTCGGCGGTGACCTCCCGGATGGTGACCGGAATGGGGCCCAGCATGGTCTGAGCCATAAACTGCATTCCCGGTTGCGGTTCCAGTTCCGCCGGGAAGTGTTCCCGGGGGACGGGCAGAACGAGGTCATCCCGATAGGGGCCGTAGGCGTCTTCGGCCTTCACCTTGACGGTTTTCTTCTGGCCCGCGGTCATCCCCTTGAGTCCTTTTTCCAGCCCCGGAATGAGCATTCCCACCCCGTAGATGAACTCCAGGGGATCCCGGTCCTGAGACGAATCAAAGACCGTACCGTCCGCCAGGGTGCCCGTATAGTGGATGGAGACGAACTTCTCCTCTTCCACCTTCAGCTTCTTTTCACAGCCCCCCAGGGCGACCAATAGGACGAGAATGAGCCCCAGGGCTCCATATTTTCGCATATCTCACCTCAAATAAAGATCCGTCAGTATAATCGGGACGGGCGTCAATAACCAGACCCCAGGGTAGGGCTCCCGGGGTCCTTCCCAGATCTCCGAAACGCCTCAGAGCCGAAGACCCAGATACTCCCCCAAGGCGGGCATAAGCCGGGAGGCGGCCTCGTAGCCCTCGTCGTAAGCGAGGTAAACCTTGTCCTTGTTTTTCTCCACCCGGCCTGCCGCGGGAGTTCCGGTGGGGCGGATAACGAAGACTTCTCCCCTCTCCTCCAGAGTATCGATGAAATCCATGGTTTCGTTGTACACCCGGTGGCGGTCTGCCAGAGCTTCCAGCATGCGGGGAAACCGGCGGTACCGGCGGAGCAGCAGCCCCGGCATCCGGGACGGACTCTTGCGGTAGCCCCGGGGCCGGGTAAGAACGAGAATCCGCTTCTTTTTGCCATCCTCCATGGCCTTCCGGATGGGTACCGAATCGGCCAGCCCCCCGTCCATGAAGGTCCTCCCCCGGAACTCCACAGGCCGGGCGATAAGGGGCAGACTGCTGGAGGCCTTCAGCACCGTGAGGTAATCCTCCCCCAGGTCGCTTTTTTCAAAATACTCCGCCCTCCCCGTATGGCAGTCGGTCACCACCGTGACGAGCCGCACCGGGCTGGAGTAAAAGGTGTCAAAATCGAAGGGCACCAGCCGGCGGGGGATCTCGCGAAAGATGAAATCCATGCCGAAGAGATCTCCCCCGGTCAGGAGCCTCCGGTAGCTCAGGTATCGCCGGTCCCCGAGGAACCGGGTGTTGACGATGCGGTTTCTCTCGGGCTGGCGGGACACATAGTTGGCCGCCGTGCAGGCCCCCATGGAAACGCCGATCACATAATCGCAGTAGAGTTTATCGTCCATGAAGCGCCGAAGGACGCCTCCGGAGAACATGCCCCGCAGGCCCCCGCCTTCCAGCACCAGGGCGGCGTCGATGAATTTCATGCTCCCCAGTATATGGGAAAGGGGCGGCCTTGACAAACCGGGATCAGGGAATGATACTCAGAAATCCATGAAAATATCCCTCGAAAAACAGACCGGCATCGGGACCTACGCCTTCCGCTACGCCATTGGCTTCGGAGGATTCGCTTCGCCGGTCCCGATGGACGCTTACAGGCTCCTGGACGAGGTAAACGCCCTCGGACTGCGGCGTTGTCTCGTCTGCGAAAATCTTCCATTTATGCACAACTCCGACGGCGAATTCCGGCGGATAAAGAAATACGCCGACGAGCGAAAGATAACGGTGGAAATCGGATTCCGCAATCTCACCGACGACAACCTCGCCCGACACCTTGCGGCCGTGGATATTTTTGAGTCTCCCTTCCTCCGCGTTGTGCTGAACGAGAACGGCTCCCCCCGGAACGTCGCAGAAAACGAAAAAGTTCTGGCGGACGCGGAAGCCCTGATCAGAAAACGGCTCCCGGATCTCCGAAGGCGGAACGTCACGCTCCTCGTGGAAAATTATTTCGACCACGACAACTCTCACCTCGTACGGCTTGTACGGAACGTGGGTTCCTCTGAGGTGAGGATCGTCTTCGACACAAACAATTGTTTCGGGTTCCTTAAGACTCCGGAGGAGGCATTCGGGGAGGTCGCCGCGCACACCTCGATGATCCATCTCAAAGATTACGAGATCCGGAAGGTCGAGGCCGGATATTTCATCACCGGCACCGTATTGGGCGAGGGTTGGCTCGATGCGTCAGGCTTCGTCCGCCACGCGCTGGATGCGAATCCAGACATGGTTTTTCTTATCGAGATGGCGGTAAGGAGGAAGGACGGTGCATCTCCTGGGGAAACCGTCGCCGCAGAAAGGGATCAGATTGCCCGTAGCGTCAGGAAACTGAAGGAAATCCTCCGCGCGGCGGACAGCGGATCCGGTTAAAAAGGCGGAATCCGGCATGATACCGTCTTCCGCCTTTTCACCCCTCTGGGAGAAATCCTATTCCGGAATCAAGATCACCTTTCCCGCCTGTCCGGCGAGGGCGAGGTCGAATCCCTTTTTGAATTCTTTGAATCCGAATTTATGGGTGATGAGCTGTTCGATGTTAACCCGGCCCGACGACAGCAGGTTCTTCGCGATTTCCCAGGTTGTGAAGGTGTCCCGTCCGTGGATGCCGTAGAGGACCGCGCCTTTCCAGACTAAGTCGGATCCAGCGTCCAGAACGAGAGGTTCCGACGGGAGCCCCACCATGCAGTAGGAACCGCTTTTCCTGAGCATTTCGAAACCCTGCTTCATCGCCTTCACATTGCCGGAAGTCTCCACAATGACCCCGGCACCAAGACCGCCTGTCAGTTCCTTTATAATCGCCACCGGATCGTCCTGTTTGACGTTAACAGCGACATCGGCGCCGACCTTCTTCGCCAGGTCAAGGCGGTAATCGCTGACGTCGGTCACTAGGATCCGCGACGCCCCCATCGAACGGGCGAGAAGCGTGACGAACAGCCCAATAGGTCCCGCACCCACGACAGCCACCGTGTCCCCCACCATCCTGACGTAACTGACGGCATGAACAGCCACGCCGAAGGGCTCGAACAAGGCTGCCACATGGTCGGGAACATTGTCCGGCACGAGTTCTGCACTGAACTCAGGGATAACCGCGTACTCGGCGAAAACCCCTGTCTTGAAGCGGCGAACGTTCTGGCAGTTGAACTGCTTGCCGGTCCGGCAGAGAAAACAATTACCGCAGGGAATGTGGGTTTCCGCGGCAACCCGATCGCCGACTTTCACCTTTGTGACATTCTTCCCGACTTCGACGACTTCCCCGGAAAACTCGTGCCCAAGCACTCGGGGGAGTTTTCCATAGGCCTTCTCGACGGTTTTCGCAGCCCAGGCGTTCCATTCGTAAACGTGTATGTCCGTCCCGCAGATGGCGCAGGCCACAGGTTTAACTCGTACGTCATTGGGGCCCATCTCAGGAAGCACGAAATCCAAATATTCCGCGCCGTGCGCAGGTTGTGTTTTTACGATCGCTTTAACCTTCATTTTTCGCTTCTCTCCGAAATCATTCTATTTTCCCATCAGCAGGTTCGGTAGAAAGGTCACTGTGATAGGAATGTATGCGATGGTGAGGCTGACGAGAATCAGCGCAACGAGAAACGGGATACTTTCCTTAATGACGATACCGGTTGACGCACCAGCGATACGGGCCGAGATAAAGAGGCTAAGTCCAACCGGAGGTGTTATCAGACCGATGCACATGACGAGAACACTCAGAACCCCGTAATGCACTGGGTCCATCTGCAATGCTTCAGCGACGGGCGCTAGCAACGGTACGACGAGAATGAGCCCCGTTGTAACAGTGATGAAGCATCCGATAATTAGGAAAATCAGGATCGTGATCAGCATCAGAACAGCAGGAGAAGTCGCGAAATTGATGAGGGCGGCGCTGAGCTCTTGAGGTATGTTCTGCCGAGTTGCAAGCCACGTGAATGCGGCCACTGTGGAGATGATGAACATGATCCCTCCCGATTCGATGCCTGCCTCGATAAACTGCTCCCAGATGTCCTTCAGCGTGATGTCCCGGTAAATAAAATAGGCAAGAAATATGGAATACACCACAGCTAGAACTGCGGCCTCCGTTGGCGTCGTCATCCCGAAAAGAATGCTCCCAAGTATGATGACCGGCGTCAGCAGGGGGAGGAATGCTTCCTTCGTGGCCTCGTAGAGTTCCTTCAACGTGGCGCGCCTATAACAGGGGTAGTTGCGTTTCTTTGCCAGAATATAAACAACAACCATCATGTACAGCACCATCAAGATCGCGGGTATCGCCCCGCCGAGAAAGAGTCGGGCGATGGAAACGCCGGCCAGCCCGCCGTACACAACGAAGGGGATGCTTGGCGGAAAAATCGGTCCGATGACCGATGAAGCCGCCGTCACGGCGGCACTGAAACCGTCATCGAAGCCCTCCTCTTTCATCGCCTGAATTTCGATGAGGCCAAGCCCGGCAGCGTCTGCAGCTGCCGAGCCTGACATTCCCGCGAAGATAAGGCTGGCCACCACATTTACATGGCCAAGGCCCCCCGGGATATGCCCGACGAGCTTACTCGCGAACCTGAAGAGCTTTCTCGTAATTCCACCGGTATTCATTACACGTCCAGCAAGAAGAAAAAGCGGGATGGCAAGCATGATAAAACTGTCGGTTCCTAAAATCATCCTCTGGGGAAGAACCATCAGCGGTATAGCCGCGTCGGTCAGCATCATAGCGAGGGCCGTCAGCATCATCACAAATGCTATGGGTGTTCCCGCCCAGATGAAGAACACCAGTGCGACAAAGAACGCTATGATCATCAGATTCCTCCTTTCGAGGCGTGCAGCTTTTCCGTTTCCTCAACCATAATCTCCGCAAGGTGTATGATCATCGCGAAGGCAGACAAGGGAAGCGAAACATACAGGACATTCTGTGGGATGCTAATCGAAGCGAGGCTCGCCGCAGAAAACATGTTCATCAGGATAACGCTGTACACAATCAGCAAAACCATAGAACACACAATACATCCGTTCGTAAACAGATTGATCCAGACCTGCTTTTCTAGGGAAAGTCGAGTGATAAAATTATCGATCGCCACATGACCCTTATTTTTGATTGCCGCACTTGCTCCGACAAAGGATATCCAAGTAAACAGAAACCGAGCGATTTCGTCCGCCCAAGCTAAGGGAGCGTTGAACACGTAGCGCAGGATCACATTCACGAACAGGAGGACAACGACCGCCATGATCAGTCCGCCGAGAGCCGGTCGCTCCACCTTATATATTCCGTCGCTTATTTTCTTGATGAATAAGTTCATTGTCTTCATCGTTCCTTATGGAAAAATCGCCGAGGCACATGCCTCGGCGCTGAAGATTAGTTACTTTTGCTCTGCAAGAATTTTTTCGTAGAGACCGACGCCCCACTTGGTTTCAAACTGTTTGTAAATCTGGGAGCAGGCCGCCCGAAAAGCTTCTAAATCCGGGTGGGAGACTTGCATTCCCTTCGCTTCCATTTCCTTCAGCTGTTTTTCCTCGTTCTCGCGATTCAGCCTGCCCGCCAGATCGCCACCTTCCATAATAGCCTTCTGGATTATGTCTTGGGTTTCCTTGCTGAAGCTGCTAAATAGTTTTTCATTGATTCCCACGACTTCAAACTGATGGATATGTTCAGTCAGGATGATGTTTTTGTTCACTTCATAGAATTTCCTAGCGTAAATCGTCGGAATGGGATTTTCCTGCCCGTCGACGACCTTCTGCTGGATCGCAGTATACACTTCTTGCGGATCCATTGGGGTGGGGGTGTAGCCGATGGCGTGGCCAATCGCGACGTTTACCGGTGATTCGGGACAGCGAATTTTAAGGCCTTTGAGGTCGGCCGGCTTTGTTGCGGGTACATTGGCGGTCACTTGCCGGGCGCCGTAATCCCAGTGAAAGTCAAGGACACGGGTGTTGGTCTTCGCCAGGATTCCTCGCATGAATTCCTGGCCGATGGGACCGCGCATAACCTTCTTTTGGCTCTCGTAATCCTTCCACATGTACGCCATGTCGGATATCGCCATGGCGGGATAATACTTGGCCACCATCGCCGGCGCAACAAGGTACATCTGGATGCTTCCCATCATGACGCCTTCGAAAATATCGCCTTCCTTTCCAAGCTGGCCGTCGGGAAACACCTGCAGTTCAACCTGGCCTTTCGTGCGTTCCTTGATCCATTCACCGGCTTGCCGCGCCGCTACCATGTGAGGATGGGTTGTCGTTATCGTCGAACCGAGTTTAAGGACGGTTGCGGCCTTCGCCTCTGTGGAATCCTTCGCAACCTCCTTGGATCCGCCCCCGAAGACGACCGATAGGCATCCCGTAGCCAGAGCGGCGGCCAGAAAGAAAACAACAGATTTCTTGAAAGATAACGATTTCATGAAAAACCTCCAATAAATTTTATGTTACGTGAATCTTATACATAGGTTAAAAGCTTTGTCCCGTCGGGCATCACCTCCTTACAAAGATTTCTCCGCGTTTGTCCGAGCGTGCTCGAAAAAATCGAGTACGCCCCGCTTCGCGGCATCCATATGCTCCAGAACGAGTTTTTCTACGAAATCTCCCGGTTTCCCGCTCCGGAGGGCGTCCACGGTTTTATCGTGATCCGCCACCATCCTTTCCCGGTGCTGCGCGGACCATTTCATCGCAGCCATGGACCGTCGTGTCCTCCCCCACAGGTCGAAAATGGTCTTACATAGCCAGAAATTACCGGAGCAGCCGTACAGGATTTCGTGAAAGGCATTGTTCGCCTCTGAGTAGCTTTTATAGTCGCCGTTTCCCAAGCTCTCTTTTATCCGCGCCAGGAGTCTTTCCAGGGCCTCTATGTCTCGCCGCGTCGCCCGGGACGCCGCCATGGCTGCCGCCCGGGATTCCAGAATCGCCCTTACATCATAGATCTGAGCCACGTCGCGGGTGTCGTATTCCGCTACCGTGACCCCCTTGTGGGGAACGACCGTGACAAGACCCTCGTTTTCCAACCTTCGCATGGCTTCCCGGATCGGGATGATGCTCATTCCCATCTGCTCGCTCAGCCTGCTCACCACGAGAGGCGCGTTCGACTCGTACTCTCCGATGAGGATGTCGTGGCGAATGGCGTTGTAGGCTATTTCCCAGAGGGGCTTGTACTGGTCCACGGTTTTCTCTACCCGCGGAAAGTTTCCCCCGACGATCATGCAGTCGGTTTCCACCCTAGGCCCTCCAGAGTTTTTTTTAGGGAATCAGCCGCCAGTCCGGGGCTCGCGTACACGGGGACCGGACAGACGTCCTCAAGTTTCTTCATTGCCCCATACAGCGATGATTGGGCGAGAATGACGACGTCTACCTCCAGTGCCAGGGCCAGGGAAGCCTCTACGACGAGGCGATCGTGCCTCTCCGGATCGGTGCGCAGGAAACCGCGGGCTTCCGGACATGCTTTCGGGACGATTTCCACTTTCAGATTTTTCGCTTCTGCTGTTTCCTGCAGGATGCGCGTGCTCGGTTCGAGCGTGGCGTTTTCTGTTGCAATTAGGCCGATCTTCCGGCCCCGGGTCACGCCAGCCTCCGCCATCGCCTCGTCGATCTTCAGGACAGGAATCGAAACGAGATTCCGCGCCGTGTCCACCGACGGGGAAAAAGTCGATCCGGTCACAAGGACTGCGGAGGCCCCGTAGTTTTCCGCCTCCACCGCAAGGCAACAGATTCGCCGGACGACCTGCGGCGTCGTCCCGCCAGCACGGCTGATCTCGAGAAAAATGCCCTCGTGCAGGATGTTGACAACCTCGACTCCTGGACAGCGTTCCCGGACGATGTCGTCCATCACAGGGATGACTTGCGGGATGCCATGCAATAGCACGACCGACCATTTTCTTGTCACTCTAAACCCCCGCATCCTATAACTTATAAGATATAAGTTATAGAACTATTATTCGGCTGAATCTGGGAATTGTCAACGAATTTTTTTCAATTAAAATGGAGAATAAATAGAGAAAGTCCCATGGTGGAATGACAAGAGGAATTCTCCATCTGTTTGGCAAATAGCATTCCCCACCTCGTTGGGTTAGCCCTCCTTCTTCATTGAGATGCGATGCGACTCCCCTGGCAGGAAAAAACTGTGGTATGGTGGAGTAAAAGGTTAAGCAAGTCTGTTGTCATGACTTTATCCCTCAGAAGTTCGACCCAGAAGTCGAAACCTTTGTTGCACGTGACGATGATCGACACGCGCTCATACAGGCCCGACATGAAGGTTAAAAAAAGGGTCGCTTCGGTCCTCTCGATCAAGGGGTCCTTTGTGGGTTTAGATCTCAGTTTTTCAATGAAAAAGCCAGCGGCCCACCCCAGAAACCTATTTTGTTTCCAGCGGTAGATAGAACCGATACGTGCAGAGAAACCCCTCCCCACCTACCGGATGAGTCCCGGGAAAATAACGTGGCGTCCCTCGTCGAGACGGGTAGTTAGCCTGTTTTCGGGATATCCAGGGCCTTGAGAACTTCGATGATCTTTCTCCCCCGAAACATAAAGTTAGAGTCTTTATCCGACTAGGACATTTTCGTAATAAAAGAACTATTGCACAGGGAGATCCACACTTATCGTTATTTGCTATCATTGAAGCTCATACTGCGACCAGTGGAGCAGACAAGAAGTAACCGTCAATTAACCCACACCCCGGCAGTCAGGGCAGTGTGTTATTCCAGGGAAGAAGTCGGGGCCAGTCCTCGTCCCGCCGGATCAAAGGAGCTGATTCAAATACTTTCAGAAGA
>Ga0302238_1001705_pt1 | contig 17143 bp, 10 predicted proteins | sample AAG_UR_Asn_MG_FD_193527 | JGI IMG/M metagenome (GOLD analysis project Ga0302238, IMG submission 193527) | Enriched activated sludge microbial communities from anaerobic digester in WTTP, New Holstein, Wisconsin, United States - AAG_UR_Asn | ecosystem: Engineered > Bioreactor > Anaerobic >...
CCCCCTGTATTCCCGCTTCGGCATCAACGTGCGGTTCAACTACTACAGCCCGGAGGAGCTCATCCGCATCGTCTACCGCTCCGCCCGTATCCTGGAAATTCCCATCCGGGACGACGCCGCCGCCCTGCTGGCGGGCTGCTCCCGGGGCACCCCCCGGATCGCGAACCGCCTGCTGCGGAGGATGCGGGACTTCGCCCAGGTCCTGGGCGGCGGGGAGATAACCCGGGACATCGTGGCCGACGGGCTGCGGCGCCTGAAGATCGATTCCTACGGCCTGGAGAGCCACGACCGGGAGATTCTCCGGATCATCATCGAAAAATACGGGGGAGGTCCGGTGGGGGCGGAGACCCTGGCGATTTCCGTGGGGGAGTCCATCGATACCCTGGAGGACTTCTACGAGCCCTACCTGATCCAGCGGGGCTTCCTGAAAAGAACGCCCCGGGGCCGCACCACCACCCCCCTGGCCCACAGACATCTCGGATTGGGGGGGGGCGGGGATGAAAACGCGGGATTTCTTTTTTGACCTCCCCCCGGAACTCATAGCCCAGCACCCGCCGGAGACCCGGGGCGAATCCCGGATGATGACGGTGGACCGGCGCTCCGGCCGGATCGGGCACGGGATGGTGAGGGACCTCCCCGATCTTCTGCCCCCGGGCACCCTGGCGGTCTTCAACGACAGCCGGGTCCGCAAAGCCCGGCTCTTCGGCCGGGCCGGGGACACCGGCGGACGGGCGGAGTTTCTTCTTCTGAAGAGTCCGGACGGCCTGGTCTGGCGGGTCATGTCCAACCGGAGGCGGCGCCTCGTGCCGGGACGGGTCTTTCTCTTTCCCGAGGGTCTGGAGGCGGAGGTGACGGACGGTGCGGGGAACGGGCCTCTTCTGCGCTTCTCCCGCCCCGTCACCGAGGAATACCTGGACCGCTGCGGTCACGTCCCCCTTCCCCCCTACATCCGCAGGGAGGACGAGCCCCGGGACGCGGAGCGGTACCAGACCGTCTACGCCCGGGTCCCGGGCTCCGTGGCATCCCCCACGGCGGGGCTGCACTTCACCCCGGAGATCCTGGGCCGGATGGACCGGCGGGGAATCCGGAGGCTTACGGTGACCCTCCATGTGGGGCCCGGGACCTTTCTTCCGGTGCGCTCCGAGAACATCGAAGACCATGTGATGCACCGGGAGGACTACAGCCTGGAACCCGTCGTGGCGGAGGAGATCGCCGCCGGGAAGGCCCGGGGGGTCCCGATTCTGGCGGTGGGCACCACCTCGGTGCGGGTCCTGGAAAGCTCATGGGGGGAGGGAGGGCCGGTCCCGGGATCGGGCTCCACGGAGATCTTCATCTACCCCGGATACCGGTTCCGGGGGGCGGACATGATCTTCACCAATTTCCACGTCCCCCGGTCCACCCTCTTCATGCTGGTCTGTGCCTTCGGCGGGACCGACCTCATGCGGCATGCCTACCGGGAGGCGGTGCGGGAAGGCTACCGCTTTTTTTCCTACGGCGACGGGATGCTCATTTTTTAATATGTTTTTTCGTCCATGGCCTGGAACTCCGCCCGGACCCGGGCGACCTTTCTCAGGTGTCCATCGATGATGTCCCGGTAATCCAGTTCCCCCGTTTCGATCCGGTGGTTCTCGTCCTCCCAGAACTGGATCTCTTCCATGTGGTAGGGAAGGGGACGGGCTTTTTTCGACCAGACCCGGGCCTCCTCCCAGTACAGGAGGGCGTGGCGGAAAAGTTCCTCCGCCCGGTCCAGGCTCTCCAGGTTCTCCCTCCTCCAGGGGGCGTTGTAAAAAAAGGCCGTCATCTTCTGGTACCCGCCCCCCCAGGAGAGGTAGAGTTCCGTCAGTTTGAGGTTCACGTGCATGGCGAAGAGGTAGCGGTAGCGCTCCCAGTGCTTCGCGTCGGGAATCCGGGCCAGGGCGTACAGCGGGTTGGCGAAATCCGAACGCAGGGCCCTCTCCAGATAGGAGATGTTCTCCGCCGTCCGTTCGGGGTAGCGGTAGTAGTGCAGATGAAAGAGACGGTAGAACTGCTCCGCGTAGAGGATCCTGTAGGGGTGGGCGGGGGGACTCTGGAGCAGAAACAGCCCGGCGCAGAGAAGGGCCGCGGTTCTTTTCATCCCTTCATTATCGGTTTTTCTCCACAAAGCTCCATAGCCGGCGGTGAATGTCCCCGGGGTCCTCCGTGCCGTCGACCCGCAGGATCTTCATTCCCGAGGCCCCGTAGTCCTCCCAGAGCCGCAGGTAGTTGGCGGCGGCCCTGGACTGGAAATCCCGTCGTTCGTAGATCTCCCTTTCGCCGCGGCGGGAAACCCGCCCCTCCCCGATCTCCGGGGGGACATCCAGAAAAATCAGATACTCCGGCAGGGGGAACCGGCGGTTCAGTTCCCGGACCAGGTCCGGGTCGCATTCCACGCTCTGGTAGGCCAGGGAGGAGAAAAAGTACCGGTCCGATACCGCCAGTTCTCCCCGCTCCAGGGCCGCCCGGATGCCCCCGGGCCCGGACAGGTGCTCCCCGCGGTCCGCGGCGAAGAGACGGGCCATTGTTTCCGCAGTGAAGGATGCCTCCCGCCGCAGCGCGGACCGGATGAGGCGGCCGATGGGCCCGTCGGTGGGCTCCCGGGTGAGGAAGCAGGGAATGCCTTCCCGGGCGCAGCGTTCGCCGAGAAGGGAGGCCTGAGTGGTGGTGCCCGCCCCGTCAATGCCTTCCAGGACGAGAAAGCCGCGCAGAATTTCCGCAGTGTTCATGCTCTGGGGCAGGTATCTTTTCCCCGCCTCTTGTGCTACATTTTACACCGGAACAGGAGGCCCGTCCATTCGTTTTTTCCGTTTCGGACCCCGCCTTGTGACCGGATTGCTCATCGCGGCAATCGCGGCAGGGACGGCGGCGGTGTACGAACCCGTCCAGACCGGAGTTTCCCGGCGCATGGAGCACCTGAAATCCCGCCTTTTGGAAGGACTGGAAGACGCGGTGGGCCGCCGCATCTCCTACGGCTCCGTTTCCCCCTCCATCCTCCGGGAGCTGGAAATCCGTGACCTGCGGGTCCACGGACCGGACGGCTCCACCCTGGTGGAGATTCCCCTTCTGAAAATCCACTACCGGCTCGCCGCCCTTCTCCTGGGACGCCCCGCCGAGGCGGTGGACGAAATCGTTCTGGAAAACGCCGTGGCCGGCCTGGATCTGGACCGGGACCGGGACCTTCTGTCCCATCTGGGTAACGCCTCCGGGACGGGGGCAGACACCGACGGCGGGACCGGCCCGGCCCCCGGCGACGGAACCGCCCTGTCCGGGGTGCGGATCGTCGGCCGGAACCTGAGCCTCCATGTCCGCGCCGGCGCCGACGAGTTCGAGGCCCGGAGGCTTTTTTTTCAACTCCAGCCGGGGCGGGAGGGCTACGACCTGCGTCTGAAGAGTCTCCTGACCTACAACTCCCGGGACCCGGGCGCCCTGCTCCGAAAAGGCGGCACCGTGGTGGATCTGAAGGGCCTCCTGGCCCCGAACCTCCGGCGGGGGGAGGGCACCCTGGGGTTTTCCCGGCTGGAGACAAACCTCTTCGACCTGGAAAGACAGACTTTCCAGATATCCCTGGGCGATGACGGGGTGGCGGTCCGGAAAATCCAGGACCGGGCGCCCCTGGACCTGACGGTTTTTTACGATTTTTCCTCGGGAAGCCTTCGGGGGGAAGCGCTGTCGGAAAAGTTACGCCCCTCCAGTCTGCTGACGATGAAGGAGAAGGGCGCCGTCCTGAACCAGTGGCTCGGGGCGGAGACCACGATTCGCGGAAACGCGGTATTCAATGTCCGGGAATCGTCCCTGGCCTTCGCCGCCGATTTCGATGTTCTTCTCTCCGGCCCGGCGACGGTTCGGAGGACCCGGCTGGCGGGAAAGGCTTCGGGAAACGAGTCCGGGGTTGCGTTCTCCCCCGTGGTGGTCACGAATCCCCGGGGCCGGGCCGTTTTTTCCGGAGATCTGCGGTTTCGGGACCTTCTGCCCCGGGGGGAACTGGTTCTGTCGGAGGTTTCGCTGGGGGGAGCCGGATTCCTTCGGGGCCGTTTCCGCCTGGATCGGGGGCGGGATCTTCTCACCGCCCGGGCGGAGGAACTCGCCCTGGGAGGGGCGGTTTTTCACGATTTCCGGGGCGCCCTCCGGATTTTTCCCGACGGTCTGGACATCGAGGCCCGCCTCTCCTTCGATGCCGCCGCCCCGGGAGTCCCGGGGCCGGAAGTCTCCGGAGAGACCCGGGAAACTCAGGAAACCCCGGGCGTTCCGGGCGAGGCGGACGCTTCCAGCGCTGCGGGAACTCCGGGTGCCTCGGTTTTTCTGGATCTGCCCTCCCGGCCGGGGAAGGATTCCCGGTTTTCCCTGGATCTCCGGGCGCTGCCGCTGACGACCCTTTTTTCCGTCCTGAGATCCCTGGGGGTCAAAGCGCCGGACCTGGACTCCCCCTTCGTCATGGACAGCGCCCTGCGGGGAACCGCGGGACCCGGGGGATTAACCCTGGATCTTCCCGTGTTCGCCCTGCGGGACCCCGGGGCGGACGAGGCCGTTCTTGCCGCGTCGGGGTCCTACGCCGGCGGAGCCGTGGAACTGCGGGAATGGCGGGTCCGCTGGAAGGGCTACCAGGGGAGCGGCTCGGTGTCCGGGGATTTCTCCCCGGACGGGCGCTTTCTTTTCTCCGCCCGGTCCCGGGTCATGGACCGCAGCTACCATCTCCAGGGAGTTCTCGACCCCCAGGGTTCCCTGACCCTGGAGGAGCCGCAGGGCCTGACGGCCAGGTTCTTCCATCGCGACGGAGTCTACGGCAACCTGAGCCTGGACCGCTTTCCCGTCCCCCTGGCCCGAAGCCTCATGACGGTCTCCGGGCGTTTGGACGCCCGGTACCGGGGGGCGGGGTCCTGGAGCGCGGACCTGCGGAATTTCGAGGCCGCGGGCTTTTCGCCCCTTCCCCATCTGAAGGGAAGTCTCCGGCTCTCCGCCGCCCTGGCGCCGGGGCAGGGCGTCATCCGGGACCTGTGGTACGGCGACCAGTATTCCAGCCTCCAGGGGGGAGGGAACCTGCGGTACTCCTGGGACCCGCCGCGGCTGGACGCGGACGTCTCCCTGACGGGGGCCGATGGGAAGGAGCGCAGCGACCTCATGCTCCGCTGGGAAGAGGAGGGCCTGGCGGGGGTGCTGACCCTTCGAGCCTTTCCGCTGGAGAGGCTGGCCGCTGAAGCGGCGGCGGGAAGTCTGGACGGCAGCCTGAGCTTTTCCGGGTTTCCCGGAAAGCTGCGGATGGGGCTCTCCGCCCGACTCGACCAGGGGCGGGCGGGAGATCAGCCGTTGTCATTCCGGTTTTCCGCCGGGCTGGGAGACGGCATCGCGGAGCTGAAGGGTCTGGAAGCCTCCTACGGGGAGATGCGCCTGGGGGAGGGGACGGTCCGGTACGACCTGGGCACCGGGGCGCTGCGTTTTTCCGGCGTCGGGGGCCCCCCGAAAACCGAATGGCGCCTGGAGGGGGATTTCAACGCCCGCCCGGCGGACGGGGCGACTCTGCGGGACCGTCTCGCCGGGGCGGAGCTGGTGGGGGAGTTCTTCGTTTCCACCTCTTCCGAGAAGGTCAGGCCCCCGTTCCGCTACTGGGGTTTTACTCTGATGAAGCGGGAAAAACGGATCCGGGTTCAGGGGGGGCCGGAAAACTCGGTGGAAGGGGAGATGCACGAGGACGGCTCCTTCTGGCTGAAGGTGCGGGATCCCTTGCCCGTCACCTTCGACGCCGAGGGAAACTACCGGGACGGGGAACTGGAAGCCAATGTCAACCGGATCTCCTTCATGGCGGAGAGCTTCGGCGACGCCCTGGATCTGACCATCATACGCTTCACCCGGGGACGGGCCACGGGGAACCTGCGGATCACCGGTTCCCTCCGGGACCCGGATTTTTTCGGCGCCATGACGGTGAGCCAGGGGTATGCCCGTCTGGAACTCATCCCGGAGGATCTGGGTCCGTATCGGGGGAATGTGATTTTTCGGGAAAAGGAGTTCACCATCCAGCCCATGACGGTCCCGGTGGGGAAGGGTTCCGCGGAGGTCAGCGGGGTTTTCCAGTTCAACCGCTGGATTCCGGAGATCTTTTCCCTGACGGTGGATACGAAGCTCTCCGAGGGTGTCCACATCGCCTACAATTTCGGCGGTGTCATCGTGGATGGAATGGGGCAGGGGCGGGTTCTCATCGAAGGGGACGGACGGAAGGTCACCGTTTCGGGAAACGTCCACACCTCCAACGCCGTTATAACCATCGGAGACCTGAAGGCGGCGGAGGCTCAGCGGCAGGCCTCGGAACCGGAGCCCATCCGGGTGGACCTGACCTTCCAGACCGGAAAATCGGTGGAGTTCTCCTGGCCTTCGCCGGAGTTTCCCATACTGCAGGCCTACGCGAACCGGGGGGAAAAACTCGGTCTGATGGTGGATGGAGACACCGGCGATTTCCGTCTGGTGGGGGACATCGGTATCCGGGGCGGGGAGATCTACTATTTCGAGCGGCGCTTCTTCATCCGGGAGGGCTCGATCCGCTTCAACGAACGGGCCGATTCCTTCGACCCCATCCTGAACGCCCGGGCGGAGATCCGGGAAACCACCGGCGACGGCCCGGTCAGGATCTACCTCGTCGCCGACAATACCCGGCTCAGTCAATTCTCTCCCCGTTTCGAGTCCGACTCGGCCCTCACGGGCAACGAAATCATGGCCATCCTGGGCCGCGGCGTCTTCGGCACGGAAAAGGACGGGCCCATCAATCTCTCCACGGCCCTCCTGTTCACCAGCGACATCCTGACCCAGATCGGCGTGGTCAAAACCTTCGAAAAACAGATGCGGGACCGGCTTGGGCTGGACCTTTTTTCCGTCAGGACCCATCTGGTGCAGAACCTTCTGGAAAATGTGGTGAGCCGGGAGAACGAAGGCCCCCGGGATGTGGACACGCCCTCCTTTGGCCGGTATCTTGATAAAACCAGCGTTTTTCTGGGAAAATACATCGGCGCAGACCTGTTTCTGGAGCTGCTTCTGCAGCTCCGGGCCGCCGATCCCCTTGCCCGGGATACCCGCGATTTTGGAGGACTGGACATCGACACCGAACTTATCTTAGAGTGGAACACGCCCCTTTTCCTTCTGGAATGGAGCCTGCTTCCCAGAAATCCCGGGGAGCTGTTCATCCGAGACAACAAAATAACTTTCCGATGGAAGTTTTCATACTGACGAGGAGACCCTATGCGAAAAAGCGCCTTCCTGCTGTTCTTTGTTCTGCTGGCTGCGGGCCCGCTGTTCCCACAGGTTTCCGAAGAATGGTACATCGGCAAGCCTATCCGGGACATCGTTTTCAAGGGTCTGTCCACGGTGTCGGCCAATGAACTGTCCGGAGTCGTCGCCCCCTACAGGGGAAAAAATTTTTCCGACCAGGTGTTCTGGGACCTCCAGAGCAGTCTTTACGCCCTGGATTATTTCGACAGCATCGTCCCCAACGCGCTTCCCGGGGACGGAAGCCACGACAGCGTCATCATCGAGTTCACCGTGGAGGAGCGGCCGGTGGTGGGGGAGATCCGCTTCCGGGGAAACCGCAAGGTCCGCACCGGGGACCTTCTGGATGTGGCACTTATAAAGACCGGCGACATGGTCAACAAGGCCAAGATCAAGATCGACGAGGAAGCGGTGCGGATCCTGTACCTGGAACGGGGTTTTCCCGACGTCACCGTAACCGCCTCGGTGGAGGAGGACGGGAAAAAGAAAAAACAGGTGGTGGTCTTCGACATATCCGAGGGGAGCCAGACCAGCATCCGGTCCATCGCCTTCAGCGGCAACTCCGCCTTCTCGTCGGGCACCTTGAAGAAGGCCATGGAAAGCAAGGAGCAGAGCCTCTTCAACAGCGGGACCTATCAGGAAAAGGTCTTCGAGCAGGACCTGCGCCAGCTGGAACGGTACTACCAGGAGCGGGGCTATGTGGACGCCAAGATCGAGAAGGTGGACCGGCGGGTGGAACGGGACGAGGAGGCCAACCGGTCCTACCTGAACCTCACCATCTACCTCGGCGAAGGGAGCCAGTACAAGTACGGGGGAATGACCTTTCAGGGGAACCGCCTCTTTTCCACGGAAAAGCTCTCCTCCCTGCTGAAGCACAAACCCGGCGGCACCATTAACCTGACCCGGACCGATGCGGATTTTCAGCGGGTGGCGGATCTGTATTACGAGAACGGCTACATCTTCAACAGCATCCAGAAGGTCGAACAGCGGGACGAGGCGGCGAAGACCGTCTCCTTCCTGGTGGTGATCACCGAGCGCAACCGGGCGCATATCGAAAACATCCTCATCAAGGGGAACAAGAAAACCAGGGACTTCGTTCTGTACCGGGAAATCCCCCTGGAGGTGGGGGATGTCTTCAGCAAGGCCAAGATCGTCGAAGCCATGCAGAACCTCTACAACCTCCAGTACTTCTCCGCCGTGACCCCCGAGACCCCCCAGGGCAGCGCCGACGGCCTCATGGACGTCATCATCAACGTGGAGGAGGCCAGCACGGCGGACATCATGTTCGGTCTCGCCTTCGGCGGCAGCGCCGAGTTCCCCATCTCGGGAAACATAAAATGGACGGACCGGAACTTTCTGGGCAGGGGGCAGATTTTCAGCGTCGAGATAAACGCGTCCCCCATCGTCCAGAGCATGGTCTTCAATTTCATGGAAAGGTACCTTCTGGGCCGGCGCTGGTCCGGGGGCTTCGACTTCACCCTGCGCCACGCCACGATCTCCGGGGTGCCCCAGGACATCATGTACCCCATCTTCTCCGGCAACAAGCCGGGGGTCAACGCCTTCCCCGACCCCTTCACCGGCGACTATGTCTACAGCTCCAACGGGGCGCCCTTCCTGGGAGACGATGCCGCCCTGGCCGCCGCCATAGCGGCGGGCCTTGTGGTCACCGACTACGAGTACGCCGGTGGAACCACCGCGGTGGTCCCCAGCCAGTACAAGATGTCCTACGAAAGCTACGACCTGTCCCTGGGCTTCAACACCGGGTACCGGTTCCGGACTCCCCTGGGGGTCCTGGGAACCGGAACCAGCCTGCGGACCACCCTGTCCCTTCTGGAGTACGACGACGAACTCTACCGGCCCTACCTGGCCTCGGATCGGGAGAACAACGGCGCCTGGAGCCTGGCCAACAGCATCGCCCTGAGCCTGTCCCTGGACAGGAGGGATTTCTACTTCAACCCCTCCCGGGGCTATTACCTGAGCCAGACCGCCCGCTTCGTGGGCGGCCCCCTGCGGGGACAGAAGCACTTCATCAAGACCGAAAGCAAGGTGGAGAATTTTTTCACCCTGCTGGATGTCAACGTCACCGAAAACTGGCGCTACCGCCTCATCCTGGGGGCCCACTCCGCCCTGTCCTTCATCCTGCCCCAGTTCTGGACCCCCGGGGGCTTCGACCGGCTCACCGCCGGAACCTCCGATCTTCTGTGGGTCGACGGTATGTACATCGCCCGAGGCTGGGGACGGGAACTGGACAAGCGGACCATCTGGGACAACTGGGTGGAGCTGCGGATGCCCCTGGCGGAACAGGTCATCTGGTTCGACCTCTTCTTCGACATGGTGGGCCGCTGGGACACCCCCGAGGCCTTCCAGGATTTTCACATACAGGATTTCCTCTTCGGCTACGGGGCGGGGTTCCGGTTCACCATCCCCCAGTTTCCCATCCGGATCTACATGGCCAAGAGATTTCAGGTGGACAAGGACGGGAGGGTGGACATGAAGAGGGGGCCTCTTTTCCGGGACAGTCTGGGGATGGATTTCGTCTTCTCCATCGGGTATGAAATATTCAATCAGTAAGGAGGCTTCATGAAGCCGTTTCGCTGGATAGTCCTGTTTCTGGGATTGGCCGCGGCGGTGGGCGCCGGGGCGGAGCAGCTCACCACGGTGGGGATCATCGATGTGTCCAAGGTCACCACCGCCTTCTTCCGGGACTCCCAGGCGGTCCGGGAGCTGGAGGACCTCACCGCCAAGCTTCAGGGGGAGATCAACGGAATTTCTGCGGACATAAACCATCTGAAGGAGCGGAAACTCCTGGCGGAAAACTCCGGCGACTCCGCCGCCGCCCTGCGGCTGGATGAGGAGATCTACAACAAGACCAACTATCTGCGGGATTACTACCGGATAAAGAACGCCCAGCTGCAGGAACGGCGGAACCGCCTCTCCGAATCCTCCGCCTTTCTGGGGGAACTGCAGAAGGCCATCGCCTTCGTAGCCGAGGACCAGGGCTACAACGTCATTCTGAAAACCAGCGACACCGGTCTCCTCTGGTGGAGCCGCCAAGTGGACATCACCGAACTGGTCATCTCCCGGCTCCTGCAAAACGCCGGCCGTTAGGCTATCGCCCCCGTCAGGGGGCTTCTTCCCCCCGTCCCCTTCTTCGTCTATAATTTCCGGGTATGTCCAGGACAACCCCCATGATGGCCCAGTACACCCGCATAAAGCAGCTCCACAAGGACGCGATCCTTTTCTTCCGTCTGGGGGATTTCTACGAGATGTTCCACCAGGACGCCAGAGAGGCCAGCGCCATCCTGGGTCTGACCCTGACCCGAAGGAACGGCGTCCCCATGGCGGGGCTTCCCTACCACTCCTCCCAGGGATACATCGAAAAACTGCTGAAGTCGGGGAAGAAGGTGGCGGTCTGCGAACAGGTCCGGATGCCCCGGGACGGCAAGGGCATCGCCGACCGGGAGGTGGTGGAAATCATCACCCCGGGCACGGTGGTGGACGAGGACTTCCTCCCCCGGGGGGAGAACAACTACCTCCTGTCCCTCTCCGCCTCGGCGGGGGGGCTTTCCATCGCGGCGGTGGATCTGTCCACCGGAGACTTCTCCGCCACATGGGTCCCCCCCGGGGACAGACTGGAGGGACTGAAGCGGGAGATGAGCAGGATCTCCCCCCGGGAAATCCTGGTCCAGGAGTCCCTGCTGAACGAGGACGGGGAGATCAGCAGGATCGTCACGGGCCGGAAGGACCTGGCCGTCAACGCCCTTCCCGACTGGAGTTTCGACGGGCAGGATTCCTTCCGGAGGCTCACCCGGCTCCTGGGGGTCGGGGGCCTGAAAGGCTTCGGCTGCGAAGCCGACGACCCGGCGCTCCTGTCGGTGGGAGCCCTGATCGAATATCTGGAAGACAACGCGAAGAACCTCCTGGTCCACATCAGAGACTTCAAGAAGTACTCCGACCGGGACTTTCTGGTCCTGGACGAATCCACCCTGCGGAACCTGGAGCTGGTGCGGAACCTCCAGGACGGGAGCGGGAAATTCACTCTGATGGAGGTCCTGGATCACACCAGAACCGCCATGGGGGCCCGGCTGCTGCGCCGCTGGATCCTGGAGCCGCTGGTGGACCCGGAGATGATCATCGCCCGGCAGGAGCTGGTGGAAAAACTCTACCGGGACCAGGGCTCCCTGTCCCGCCTCCGGTCCCGTCTGGCGGAGGTCCTGGATCTGGAGAGGCTCGCCGCCCGGGTCGCCCTGGACAAGGCCATGGCCAAGGACCTTCTGGCGGTCCGTCAGACCCTGCGGGAAGGGGCGGCGGTGTCGGAGATCGCCGGCGCCCTCACGGGGGGAACGCTTTCGGCGGAGGCCGGACACCGGGAGGAGCTGGCGGCGCTGGAAGAGCTCCTGGGCAGGGCCCTGCACGAGTCGCCGCCCCCGGGACTGGGAGAGGGGAACCTCATCCGGGAAGGCTACGACGGGAAGTTGGACGAGCTGCGGAACCTCCAGGCCAACCGGAAGGAGGTCCTGGACCGGTACCTGGAGGAGGAGAGGGCCGCCTCGGGGATCCCGTCCCTCCGGATCCGGTACAACAAGATCATCGGGTATTTTCTTGAGGTCACCAGGTCCTTCGCCTCCTCGGCGCCGCCCCATTTCATCCGGCGGCAGTCCCTGGTGGGGGGGGAGCGTTACACCACCGAGCGGCTCATCGAACTGGAGACCCTGCTCACCAGCGCCTCCGAGTCCATCGTCGAACTGGAGAAGGAGCTTTTCCTGGATGTCCGGGCCCGGGTCAAGGCGGCCATGCCGGGGCTCCTGTCCATGGCGGCCTTCCTGGCCCGGACCGACGCCCTGCAGTCCCTGGCCCAGGCGGCCACGGTGCACGGTTTCGTCCGGCCCCGGATAGACTCCGGCGGCGTCCTCGTCGTGGCGGAGGGCCGGCACCCGGTGGTGGAGATGCACCTCCCCCCGGGGGAGTTCATCCCCAACTCCCTGGAGCTGGATCAGGAAGGGGTCTCCTTCGCCCTCATCACCGGACCCAACATGGCGGGAAAATCGACGTACCTCCGCCAGACCGCCCACATCGTTATCCTCGCTCAGATGGGCTCCTTCGTCCCCGCCCGGGAGGCCCGGATCGGCGTGGTGGACCGGATCTTCTGCCGGGTTGGGGCCCAGGACAACCTCGCCCGGGGGGAGTCCACCTTCCTGGTGGAGATGAACGAGACCGCCAACATTCTGCGCAATGCCACCGAGAAAAGCCTGGTGGTGATGGACGAGGTGGGGCGGGGGACGGGCACCAACGACGGCCTGGCCATCGCCCGGGCGGTCTGCGAACACCTCCTGGCCCGGGTGCGCTGCAAGACCCTTTTCGCCACCCACTACCATGAACTGACGGTTCTGGAGCATCCCCGCCTGGCCAACCATTCCATGGCCGTGGCGGAGGAGGGGGGAGACATCGTCTTTCTGAAAAAAGTGGTGGACGGTCCCTCCAGCAATTCCTACGGCATCCATGTGGCCAAACTGGCGGGCCTCCCCGACGAGGTCCTCCTGCGGGCCGTGCGGATCTTCGAGGATCTGACGGAACACCGGGAGAGCGGCCCCTCACGGGCGGGACTGCCGAAAAAGGCGGAAGTCCAGGGCAGTCTCTTCTCGAGCCGGGAGGTGTTGGAGAAGGAGATTCTGGCCTACCCGGTGGAAAAAACGACCCCCCTGGAGGCCCTTAACTTCATCGCCCGGTGGCGGAAAATTCTTCTGTCGGAGAAGAAGAAGTCCTGATCGGAAGGACTGCCGCCGAAGCGGAGGGGAATTTCCCCCGGTGATGGTATCCGGGGGGGCGGCATGATTTTTTCCCTTACAGCCCATCGCGTCCTGGACCTCCTGTTTCCGGAGCGCTGCGTTCTCTGCGGCGGGTACCTGAGCTTCCGCAGCCGCCGCGGCCCCTTCCCTGTCTGCGGGGACTGCGCCGGGAGCTTCGTTCCCGAGGCCGGACCCCGCTGCGCGGTGTGTTCCATGCCCCTGATATCGGAGGACCGGCTCTGCATGCGATGCCGGGGCCGGGAGCGCCGTTTCGCGGACAACCACTCCCTCTTCCTGTACTCCCGGCCCCGGGTCGCCCGGGCCCTGGCCGCCTACAAGGGGGAGGGGGCGACGGGCCTGGCGATTTTTTTCGGGGACTTCCTGGCGGACCACCTGCGCGGCTTGGATCCCGGGCTCGTCCTGGTCCCCGTTCCCTGCCGCCGGGAGTCCCTGACCCGCAGAGGTTTCGACCAGGTGCTCCTTCTCTGCCGGGCGCTGCGGAGGCGCCATGGCTTCCGGTATCGGAGGCTTCTGGTCCGCAGCGGCGGAGGCCGGGAGCAGAAGACCCTGAACCGGACCGACAGGGAGACGAACCTGCGGGGAGCCATCCAGCCGAAAAAGTCCATCCGGGGGGGAGTTCCGAAGCGGGTGGTTCTGCTGGACGATGTCTTCACCACAGGGGCGACGGCGGACGCCTGCGCCGGGGTCCTGACGGCCATGGGGGTGGAGCGGGTCTCGGTTCTGACCATAGCCATCGATTGATTCCGTGAACTTGACAGGATCCCGGGGATTTGATAGGTTCTATATGGATGATTCATGTTCTTCAGGGAGGAAGAGTCGAAGGTTCGACTCTTTTTTTGTACCCCCGTGATCTTCCTTGACAGGCGGAGCCCTATGATTCCAAACACCCTCGGGGAGGAAATCTTTCAGGACGCGGAACCCATCGTGAAAGGCATGGGTTTCGAACTGGTGGAGCTGCGGGCGGTCCGAACGAAGACCGGCGCGCAGGTCTTCGCCGTGGTGCACCGGCCCCAGGGGGTGGATCACGAGGCCTGTTCGGAGATCCTCAAGACCCTCCGCCCCCGGATCCAGATGATCACGGAGAGCCCCTCCGTCCGCATCGAGGTTTCCTCCCCCGGCATGGAGCGGGTCCTGAAGAGCCGGCGGGAGTTCGCCATCTTCCGGGGCCGGGGAATCAGCGTCCTCCCCCGAAACGGCGGCGACTGGGTGGGAGGGGTAGTTGCGGAAACATCCGAGGAGGGTGTGGAACTGGACACGAAAGGGAAAAGGACCTTCTTTTCTTATGAAGATATCAGGAAAGCGAAGCTCGATCATACACAGGAGGTGCGATAAGCCATGGCGTCTGGATTGGCGGATGCGATAAGAATGCTCGTGCAGGACAAGGGCATCACCGAAGAGCTTGTCATGAAAACCATAGAGGATTTTCTCCTCGCGGCATATAAAAGGAAGTTCGGAACCTCGGAGAACGCCGTGGTCCGTTTCAACGATGACGAAACCGAAGTGATGATTTTCGCGAAGAAGAAAATCGTCGAAGACGACGACCTGGAAGACCCGGTGACCGAGATCGGGCTGTCCGAGGCGCTGGAGCTGAACGAGGATTGCGAAGTGGGGGACGAACTCCTGATCGAAATCAACCCCCGGGAGTTCGACAGGGTGGCGGTGCAGAGCGCCAAGCAGAGGGCCCGGCAGACTCTGCGGGAAATTCAGAAAGACACCCTCTACTCCGAGTTCCAGGACAAGGTCGGAGAAATGATCATCGGGTATTACCAGCGGGAACGGAACGGGAACATCTTCGTCGATCTGGGAAAAACCGAGGGCATTCTGCCCAAGAAGTATCAGTCTCCCCGGGAAACCTACCGTCCCAACGACCGGATCAAGGCGATGATCTACGAGGTCAACAAGACCCCCACGGGTCTGCAGATCGTCCTCACCCGGACCCATACGGATTTCGTTAAAAGAATCTTCGAACTGGAAGTCCCGGAGGTCTACGACAAAACCGTGGAAATTTTCAAAATCGTCCGGGAGCCGGGGTACCGGACGAAGCTCGCGGTCTACTCCAACCGGGAAGACGTGGACCCCGTCGGGGCCTGCGTGGGGCTCAAGGGAGTCCGCATCCAGGCGGTGGTCCGTGAAATGGAAGGGGAAAAGATCGACATCCTCAAATACGACAACGATCCCCGGACCTTCATCAGGAACGCCCTGTCCCCTGCGGAGGTGTCCCAGATCGTGATTCTCGACGAGGGAAAGCGGCAGGCCCTGGCGGTGGTCCCCGATTCCCAGCTGTCCCTGGCCATCGGCAAGCTGGGGCTCAACGTCCGGCTGGCGAACCGCCTGGTGGACTGGAACATAGACGTCAAAACCGACTCCCAGTTCGCGGAGATGGATATATCCGCCGCATCCAAGAAGGCGGTTTCGGCCCTCTTCAGCGATCTGGACGAAGGGGACGAGGAGATAACCCTCATCGGCGAACTGCCGGGGATCTCGAATCACCTGGTGGAGGTGCTGGAAAAAAACGGGGTGGAACTCATCGAGGATCTGGTGGCTCTGACCAACGACCAGCTTTCGGCGATGGAAGGCATTACTCCCGAGGACATTTCCGCCATCCGCACCATCATCGCGAACAACGTGGAAATAATCGAGGACGAAGCGCCCCGGGCGGAACCGGCGATGGAGGACGAGGGGGAGGAGCAGGACGAGGCGGAGTTTCACTCCCCGGACGACGATCAGGAAGAAACCTACGAATGTCCCGAATGCGGCGGCGCCATCACCCTGGACATGACGTCTTGCCCAAACTGCGGAGTTGGGTTAAGTTTTGAAGTCGAGGAAGAAGAAGAAAATAGTTAAAGGAAGAGTATGTCTGACGAACAGGAAAAACACAAACCGAAGGCAACCCTGATCAAGCAAAAGAAGGATCTGTCGCCGAAGCCGGCGGACGAGGCCGCGGACAAGGATGAGAAGAAAAAAATCGTCGTGGTCAAAAAAAAGGTCCTGGTAAAAAAGGCGTCGCCCAAGGTTGTGCCGAAGATAACGGCGTCTCGGGAAGATCTGCCCGAGGCCCCGGAAGAGAGCGCTTCCCCGGTCCCGGTCCTCGCCCCGAAGGAAACGGCGGCGGAGCCCCGGGTCCCGGCGGTTCCGGAGGCTCCTCCCGTTCCTCACGACAGCCCCGCATCCCGGGAAGAGACACCTGCCCCCCGGGCCCCTGAATCGGAATCCCCCCAGCCCCCTCCGGGACAGGCGCCCGGCCCCCGGCCTGCCGCCCCCGACCGGCCTCAGCAAGGCCCGCGGCCCCATCAGGGGGACCGGCCCTTTTCCCCTGGAAGGCCCTATCAGGGGGACCGGCCCTATCAGGGGGACCGGCCGTTCACCTCCGGCAGACCCTACCAGGGCGACCGGCCCTATCAGGGGGACCGGCCGTTCACCTCCGGCAGGCCCTACCAGGGCGGCCCTCAGGGACCGCGTCCCACCGGAGACGGAGGGCGGCCACAGTTTTTCCGCCGGGACGGCGGAAGCGGTCCGGGTCAGGGACCCGGCTCTCCGGGCCCCCGGGAAGGCGGCCGCTTTCCCGACCGGCAGGGCCCCCGGCCGGAAGGAACAGGATACGCGGGCGGCAGGAGCCCCATGGGAGGAAGACCTCCCATGGGCGGACGCCCGCCGGTCGGAGGCAGGCCCCCCGTGGGCGCCCGGCCCTACCGACCCGGACCCGGGTCCGGACCCGGAGGCTCCCGGCCTCCCTTTGCCGCCGGGCGGGGAAGGCCCCCGGCGCCCGCCGCCCCGGTGGGTGACGGGAAGTCCCCGAACAAAAAGATATTCAAGGCCAAGAAGAAAGAATACCCCAAACGGGACAAGGTCTACGAGAAAGAGCTTCAGGTCAAAAAGAAAACCGTAACCCGCCTTAACCCGGTGCCCAAAGAGATCGACATCATGGAGGCGATCACCGTTTCCGAGTTGGCCCGGAAGATGAACCTGAAGGCCTCGGAGCTCATCGGAAAGCTCATGTCCATGGGCATGATGGTAACCATCAACCAGCAGATCGACGCCGAGACCGCCTCCATTCTCGCCCAGGAATACGGTTG
>Ga0302238_1001709_pt1 | contig 17107 bp, 22 predicted proteins | sample AAG_UR_Asn_MG_FD_193527 | JGI IMG/M metagenome (GOLD analysis project Ga0302238, IMG submission 193527) | Enriched activated sludge microbial communities from anaerobic digester in WTTP, New Holstein, Wisconsin, United States - AAG_UR_Asn | ecosystem: Engineered > Bioreactor > Anaerobic >...
TTCCGACTTGACCCAGTTTGCCTGCCAAAGTGCCAGCTGGCTGGCCCTGGTGCCTATACGAAGGCGCTGTGGTGCCATACGCGTTTCTCCTTGTGTGTAATTATTCTTCCAGTTCCAGTGAGGTATCCTGGTCCGAACCGCCCAGTTCCAGATCAAACAGGGCCCGCAAGGCATCCAGGTACAGATCGGTCCGGTTGCCCTGACCGGCCTTTTTCAGCACCGTTGTCGGCTGATGCAGCAGTTTGTTCATGAAGGCGGCGGTGAGCGCCTCCAACCGTTTTTCCGCATCGGCAGGGGCGTCCTTCCAGTTTGCCAGGGTGCGTTCCAGCTCGGCACGGCGCAGCTCGTCAAAACGCTGCCGCAGCGCCACAATGGTGGGGGTGACCTCCAGGGTCGCCACCCATTTGTAGAACTGGACGATCTCCTCGTTGATGATCGCCTCGGCCTTGTCGGCCTCCTGACGCCGCCCTTCCAGGTTGGCCGCCACCACCTGCTGCAGGTCGTCCATATCATAGAGATAGACCGCGTCAAGGTCGTTGACCGTCGGATCGATGTCACGCGGTACGGCGATGTCGATCAGGAACATCGGCCGCATCCGCCGCCGCCTGACCACCTCCTCCAGATCGGACGGGGTGATGATGGCATGGGGCGCACCGGTGGAGGTCAGGACGATGTCGGCCTTGTGCAGGTGCAGGAACAGTTCCTCGAACGGAATCGCCTCACCGCTAAACTCCTCGGCCAAACGCTGGGCCTTCTCGAAGGTGCGGTTGGTCACCAGCACCCCTTTGGCGCCGTTGGCCAGAAAGTGACGGGCCGCCAGTTCGCACATCTCGCCGGCGCCGATCAGCAGCACGGTCTTGTCGCTCAGGCTGCCGAAGATCTTGCGGGCAAGCTCTACGGCAGCAAAAGAGACCGAAACCGCCGAGGAGGCGATCTTCGTCTCGGTCCGCACCCGCTTGGCCACGGAAAAGGCCTTGTGCAGAAAGCGGTTCAGGATGATGCCGGAGGTCCTGTATTCGGCGGCATAGCCGTAGGAGGTCTTGATCTGTCCCAGGATCTGCGGTTCCCCCACCACCATGGAGTCGAGCGAGGAGGCGACCCGGAAGACGTGCCGGATCGCCTCTTCGCCGTGGTAGCTGTACAGATGCGGTTCCAGCAGGTCATAGGCCAGGTGGTGGTAGTCGGCCAGAAAACGTCTGATGCGGGCAATGCCGCCGGCGATGTCGCGGGTGGTGGCGTAGATCTCGACCCGGTTACAGGTTGAGACGATGATCCCCTCGACAATCCCGTCCAGCGCCACCAGCTCGGCAAGCGGCTTCTCGATGCTGTTGGGCGAGAAGGCGACCTTCTCACGGATATCAACCGACGCTGTCTTGTGGGACAGGCCGACAACAATGATATTCATCGGTCAGCCCCTCCTAGGTGTAGCTGTGCAGACCGGGAAGCCAGAGATTGACCCCGATAAAGGTAAACAGCATGATCAGAAAGCCGACGATCGTCAGCATGGCGGCCCGCCTGCCGCGCCAGCCGGTGGTCAGCCGTCCGTGCAGAAGCGCCGCATAGATGAACCAGGTAATCAGGGACCAGCTTTCCTTGGGGTCCCATGACCAGTAGCTGCCCCAGGCCCTTGAGGCCCAGATGGCGCCGGTAATGATCGCCACGGTCAGCATCGGAAAACCGAAGGCCAGGCAGCGATACCCGATCTCATCCAGTACATCGAGGGAAGGCAGTTTCTGGAACAGCGGACCCAGGTGCTTCTTTTTCAGGAAATAGGACTGGATCAGATACAGAAATGCCACCCCGCCGGAGATGGTGAAGAAGGCGTAGGCTGCAAAGGCCAGGATGGTGTGGGAATAGATCCAGGCAGACTGCAAGGCCGGGTTGAGCGGCCTGATAGCCATCGGCGCAGCGCCGGCTCCCAGCACCATGATCAACGCGAACGGCACCACGAACGAGCCCAACATGTTGACCTGGTAGCGGATCTCAAAATAGAGATAGATGCCGACAATCGACAGGGCAAAAAACGAAAGCGACTCATGCATGTTGGTGATCGGCAGGTGTCCGGCCGAGATGAAACGGTGGATCACCGCCAGGCAGTGGGTCAGAAAACCGGCCACCAGCACCCGCCGCGCCAGACGGCTCCGGCAGGGCGTTGCTTTGGCCAGACAGGCCAGATAGATCACGGTTGCGATGCTATACAGCGTCAGGGTCAGGTAAAACGAAATCTGTGTCATCATGTACGCACCCGCCAACCGGTCGAGCCGGAAGCATTAAAAATTAACACAAGCCGAAGTGTTGCACGGCCAAATTCTTAACATTGTAAGGTCGTGACCTTGATAGCGTCAACTGCTTTTCATGTTGAGCGGACAAATCAGGATTTGCCGCTTGCAATTTTTCCGGGCCGGAGTATTATTCGTAAAGTTGAATACATTCACCTTTTATTCAAGGAGGCTTTCATGGCCAGCGATGCCGTTCTTACTCTGACCGACGCCAATTTTGATCGTGACGTACTGCAATCCGACCAACCGGTTCTGGTGGATTTCTGGGCCACCTGGTGTGCCCCCTGCAAGGCGATCGCTCCCCTGATCGATGCCGTTGCCAACGACTATGCCGGCAAGGTCAAGGTGGGCAAGGTCAATGTCGATGATAACCCGGCAACCCCCGGCAAGTATGGCGTACGCGGTATCCCCACCCTGATCCTCTTCAAGGACGGCAAGGTGGTTGACCAGGTGGTGGGTGCCGTGCCCCGCTCCCAACTGGACGCCCTGATCGCCAAGGCCCTGTAGGCTTCTATGCTGGCACTATTTGCCCGCGGCCGTTTCCAGGCTGTGACCTTATATGTCACAGCCTTTCTCATGCTTGTGCTGCCGGTTCAGTCCGAGGCGCTCGTACGCCGCGGCCAACCGGCTCCGGCATTCAACCTGTTTGCCCTCACGGGCCAGCCGGTTTCAACAGAAGGGTTGAAGGGATCCGTTGTCGTCATTGACTTCTGGGCCACCTGGTGCCCCCCCTGCCGCGAATCGCTCCCCTTCCTGAACGAGCTGCACCGCAAGTATGCCAAGCAAGGGCTGCAGATTGTCGGCATGAACGTCGACGAGGGGGCGGAACGGGATCTGAAGGCCTTTATCGCAGAGAAGGGGCTGGGCTATACGATCATCATGGCTCCGCGCAAACTGCAGAACGATTACGGTGTGCGCGCCTTGCCGGTCATGTTTGTTCTAGACAAGCAAGGTAAGGTTGTTGAGCAGATGCTGGGATTTTCTTCGGCCCACAGCAGAATGCTGGAGAATCTTGTCAAAAAACTACTGGCTGAATAAAAACGGATGCGGGTGAGGCACGCCTCACCCGCATCCATTCAGAGCTACTTACCGGCAGCGCGCTGGGCAGACTCAAGGGTGTTCTGCAACAGCATGGCAATGGTCATGGGACCGACCCCACCCGGCACCGGGGTAATGGCACTGGCCCGCTCGGCTGCCGCGGCATACTCCACATCACCGACCAGTTTCTTTTCCCCCACCCGGTTGATCCCCACATCAATCACCACGGCACCAGGCTTGATCCACTCGCCCTTGACCATTTCGGCCTTGCCAACGGCTGCGATCACCACGTCGGCTCGCCGCACCACCTCTGCCAGATCCTTGGTACGGGAATGACAGATGGTCACGGTGGCATGGCGTGCCAGACACATCAGCGCAACCGGCTTGCCCACAATATTGGAGCGTCCCACCACCACGACCTCCTTGCCCTTCAGGTCATAGCCGATCTCATCCAGCATCACCATGACGCCATACGGCGTGCAGGGCTGGAAGGTGGGCTTACCAATGGCAAGGCGCCCCACATTATACGGATGGAAGCCGTCGGCATCCTTGTCCGGCGATATCGCCTCCAGCACCTTGTCGCTATCAATATGGGCCGGCAGCGGCAACTGCACCAGGATGCCATGGACCCGCGAATCGTTATTCAGCTCATTGATCAGTGTCAAGAGCTGCTGCTCGGTCGTGTCGGCAGGCAGTTCATGGTCGGCTGAATACATGCCCAGCTCGACGCACATCTTTTTCTTCATGCCCACATAGACACGGCTGGCCGGGTCATCACCCACCAGCACCACCGCCAGCCCCGGGACAACCCCCTGCTGCTTCAGCTCAGCCACCGTATTGCCAATCCGCTGCCGGACCTTTGCCGCTATTGCCTTGCCATCAATGATCTGCGCCGCCATGCTCTTCCTCCAATGCCGTTCATAAAATATCCTTCATGATACGTTCAGGCGCTACGCTTGTAAAGTTGGTATACCCCATCGTCATAAAAAATCCCCTGACAGCTGCCGCCATCAGGGGAGTAGGTATGCCATTCGTCCGACACCCGGCCGGAGCATCAGATGCCTCAGCCGCCGGCCGAACAGGCTGCCGGTTTCGGTGCATCCGTCTTGGGACAGTAACCGCTATTGAACCAGCCATCGCCCTTCAGGCTGAAGGCGGTCTGGGAGATCAGTTTTTCGACCGCGCCGCCGCACTTGGGACATTCGGAAGCCGGTGGATCGGAAAACTTCTGGCGCAACTCAAACTGATGGTTGCAGGACTGACAACGGTATTCATACATGGGCATGGCAGCAGCCTCCTTACAGATATATCTATTCCTGAATATAGTTATTCCTTCACAGCTTTGTCAAGGGGGCGGACAAATACCACATAGGCGCCGCTGCCCCCCAGCTCCCGCGGCGCCGGGGCAAACTCGCTGACCACGGCCCGCCCCTGATCCCGCAACCAGGCAGCCACCACCTGTTGCAAGACCGGCCCTTCGGTCGAATGCATCCCTTTGCCCGTAATCACCAGGACCGCCTTTTCATCAGCAAGTTGTGCCGCCTGCAGAAAAGGGGGCAGGGCTTCAAGCGCCTCTTCGCGGGTCAAACCGTGCAGGTCCAGCTGCCGGTCAAGCTGGACAATGCCCCGTTTCAGTTGGCGCAGACGGTTACCCGACAGCGGCCGCAACTCATCCTCCTCCTGCAGGCGATCCTCAAAGCGGACATCCAGCTGTAACCGCTCCACCTCCTGCAGAAAGGTCCGGCGGGCAACCACCTCATCCCGCGGCAAGAGCTTGGCCGCTGGGGCGCCGGCAACCATTTCAGGCGGCTCTGACGGCGCACCCTTGCCGGGCGGCCGTACCTTGGCCGCATCGGTTCGTCCACCCGTGTCAAGCTGTCGCACACCAGCCATGGCCTGCAGGAAAAGTTCATCCTGTGAGGACTCCCGTTTGGGTGGAGCGGCAGGTGGTGGTTGGGGATTTGATGCGTGCGTCTGAGAGGGTTCAACCACCACCCCCTTGAGCGCGGCAAACGGCGTATGACGAAACGGCGCATCCTGCTTCGGTGCTGCTTGCTTCTGTTTCTTGCGGGCCATATCCTCTTCCTCGGCGGTCAACTCACGTCTGCCTGTAAGCAGTCGTCGTGCCCCACCGGAAAGTGGCAGCACGGGGCTAGTGAGACTGGGCCGCCTTCTTGCTAAGCGAACTGAAAATCATCTCGAGAACCGCCTTCTGCCTGACCTCATGCTTGTTGAGCACAGCCAGACAGCTTCCCATCGGGCATTGCTCATGCAGAAAGTCGGCATCACGGCTGGACAGGATCACAATCCTGTTCTTTTCAATACCCGATTGCACGGCAAAGTTCATCAGCTTGCGGCCATCCATCGTGGGCATCTCAAAGTCAATCAGAATCAGATCGTAGGGTGCACGCCGGATTGCAGCAAGCGCTTCAAGGGGGTTATTGCAGACATCAACCGACAAAAGCGGGTACTGCTCGGCGATATAGTCGCTCAGCAGGCGGGTAAAGGCCGGATCATCATCTATCAGCAGCAGCTTTCCCATCAAGGCCTCGCCGGGATCAGAACAGGTACGGAGAGCGGTTGGTGAATTGGTACCGCTGCTTCCAGACCACCCTGGTGACAAAAAGGATGATCGCCACGGTCACCAGATTGCTGAAGACCATGCCGTTCGGATCGATGGTCCGTTCCAGTATCCGCTCCAACTCCTTGTGGGGGACCAGCCAGAGATTGACCAGGGTATTCAGCACCTCGTAGGCGTTGTACAGCAGCAGCAGGCGCCAGGTCAGCACCTGGCGTTTCAGCAGTCCCAGAAACAGGTGCAGGCAAACCAGACTGTCAACCACGATAAAGATCCGTGCTGCCTGTCCTTCTAGGAGGACGCCGAAGAGCGGCACCGGCTGTCCATAACTCATCACCGTCATCAGGAGCAGGAAGAGATAGAGGCCGGTCAGCATGACCATGGCCTGGGAGCGGGGGCGATACTCCTCGGTATCGGGCAGGCCGTCGGTCATGACTTCTTCTTGCGCATATCACTGATAGCGACGCAAAATGCGATCACCAGCAGGATAAAGCCGATAAACAGCCAGTCTGCGGTACTAAAGCCGAACACCTAGCATCTCCCCTTGATGGCCTCGGCCTTATCAAGCATATTAGCGGCACGGTAGCACTGTTCAAGAAAGCGGTAGACCCCCGCCATGGGGAACTGGGCGCAGAAAACCCCATCCTGCAGGACATCTTCCACAATGGCGGCTGCCTCATAATACTGCTCTTCCTGGTGTTGCTCAAAGGCAACCGACAAGGCGGTCAGATAATCGACTGCCGGCACCCTGGGCAGTTCCTGCCTGCGGATGGCGGCGATGCGGGCCTCAAGGCGAGTGCGCTCAGGCTGGTCAAAACGCGGCAGCAGCGGTTCCCACAGCTGCAGGCACTGGTCGTAATGCCCCAGCACATAGTGGGTTTCACCCAGTTGATAGCGGGTATGCAGGTCATCGGCCTCAAGCTCCAGGGAGCGCTGCAGGTATTTTTCCGCACCGTACCAGGATTGCACCGCCAGGTGAGCCGCCTCGAGCCTGCTGCCCTTTTCCATCAGGGTGCGGCCGATCTCGCGGGCGAGCCCGGCATTGCCCGGTTCCAAAAGCGCCATGATCTTCAGCAGGTTGACCTTGCGATCAAGGTAGGGGGCATCGACCTCCTTGGCATCCAGCATGATCGCCTCACCGCCGATTTCGGCGATGATATGGGGATAACCGGCCTGCAGGACCCGCGCATAATCAACGGCATAGACGCAGGCCGGGTTCTGACGCAGGGCACGGAACATCCCCTGGCCAACCTGATCATAGCCGGGTCCACCCTGTTCCAGGACGGCGCGATAGTCTTCCTCGGACAGCGGGATCGGGAACTCAAAGGGGATATCCACCCGGCCATCCCGGCCGGAGATCCGGTACCCGTCGGGTGGCTGAAAATAACTGATCCCCTCCAACGGGGTCGGCTCACTGCAGGTCTGTGTCACGTTTATTCCTCATTCTGCCGGTCAGGAAAGGTATTCAGGCCGGCGTTGCTTCCGATCATCTTGTAGATCCGCAGGTCATCCCAGGGTTCATCCATGATGCCGTCATGAATGGCCCAACTGCGCCCCCGCACGGTCCGTTCCATCCCCGGCATCCGAAAGGGGGTCGAACCATCCAGGCGGTTAAACAGCAGCCCGCCGGGATGAAATTCGCGGTCAATCTCCAGCATGAGGCGTTTGCCGGTCAGATAATCAAAACCGTAACGTTCATACCGGATGGCATTGTCGTAGGTCAGCGGCTCGGCCACGATCATCTCCATCCCCAGACGGTCCGTCAGGCACTCGACCCGGGGGAAGAATTCACCGAACAGCCTCAGCCCCCGGCGGGTCTGGTTGGGAAAGAGCCCTGCCCGCATGGCCCGGAGCTCCTCAGGGATATTCCTGCCCTGGGAAGTGAACCAGTTTACCGTCCCCGCTTCGGTTACGTCAACCGCAAAGCGCGGCGCCGCAGGATCGCAGATGATACAGAAGGACAGCTCCATCTGATGATACTGGGTATCACTCAGCTCTGCAAAAAAAACCGTGTCCCGCTCGGCGGGTCGGCTGCGCGCCTCGATCCGGGCAAATCCGAGCCCTGCCGGGGCGATCACCCGCACCAGCCGTTCTCCGGCAGGGTTCAAGAGGGTCTGCGGGTCAAGCTGGAGCAACGACAACAGCCGCGGCGGCAGCAAGGCGGCGTAGATGGCCTCCTTTTCGGGCTCATCCAGGCGGTTGATCGACGCCAGCGAGGTCAAGACCTGCCCGTTCTGGCTGACAAGCGGCATATTGTCCGCGAGTTTCGGCATCACAGCATCCCCGCCAGTTCACCGCCGATGATGACCGGGAAGATCTGCTTGCGAATGGCCGCAATGCTCTGCTCCAGGGCATCCAGCGCCACCACCCGGTCATGTTCGTCAGCCCAGTGCAGGGCATCCAGCAGCATGGTATGCGGATACCCCTCTTTGCGGATCTTTGCGACAAACCGTGCCGGCAGCCGGGGTGACAGCTCAACCCCGTTCATGATCCCCCAGGCAATGGTCCAGGCCCGGGCGGTGTTCATCAGATCGTAGCCGCCGCCCCCCAGGGCCACCCAGGGGATCTTGAGGGCCTGCAGCTTGCGCATGATATAGGCATAGCTGTGGGTGGTGATCTCCAGACGGGTCAGCGGGTCGGTCCGGAAGGTGTCCGCCCCGATCTGCGCCACGATCAGATCGGGATTGAAGGAGGCCAGCAACGGGTAGACCACCTCATCAAAAGCCCGCATATAGAGGGGATCATCGGCATGGGCCAGCAACGGGATATTCACCGTATAGCCGCGACCGGCCCCGCTGCCGGTCTCATGCTCAAAACCGGTGCCGGGAAAGAAGTAGATTCCGCTTTCATGCAGCGAGATGGTCAGGACCCGATCCTGATCGTAAAAACCTTCCTGCACACCATCGCCGTGGTGGGCGTCCAGATCGAGATAGACCACCCGCTTGCCTTGTTCAAGCAGCCAGTTAATGGCAATGACCGCATCATTCAGGTAACAGAAACCGGAGGCCCTGGAACGGTGGGCATGGTGCCACCCCCCGGCCAGCGACAGCACGGCCTGGAACCCTTCCTCCACGATCAGGCGGCAGGCCTCCAGGGTTGCGCCTGCCCCCAGGGCGGCGTAGTCGTAGAGTCCTTGAAAGACGGGGCATTCGGCATCGCCCAGACCAAACAGGAAATCGGCCCGCGGTTCGTCGGAGGCGCTGAACTCCTTCAGGCGCTGCAGATAGGCCGGACTGTGAAACGTGAGGATCCGCGCTTCGCTGACCGGCTGACAATCACGGCGTTCAAAGGAGCTGCCCTGCAGCAGGCCGTAGGCATCGAACAGTTCCAGCGCCAGGCCGTAGCGGTGCAGCTGAAAGGGGTGCTGGCTGCCGTAACTGAACTGCTCAAAGCGGGATGAGTAGACCAGCGCGGCTTTTCGCTGCGGCCCCTCAGGCGTAGGATGAAATGCGGAAGGTGTCGTTGCTAGATGCACCGGTGAGTGCTCCCTTGCCAGCGGCCGTCGCTGTAGTCACAGTTCCCCCTTGCACAGCCGGGTTGCCATAGGCCTGCTGGATGCGGGAGTTGTTCGTATTCGCCGTCTGTGTAGCAGGTGCAGGGGGTACTGCGGCCTGCCCCGCAGCCTGTGCAGCGGGCTGGGCAGGCGAAGCAACACCTTGCCCATTGGCGGTGCCGACAGTGCTTGAGGCCTGCAGCTTTTCCTGCTGGGCCTGAGCCATGCGGCTGGCAGCCTGGGCAGCCACGGAACGATCCTGTCCGGACGGGTCCGAGGGGGCCAGGGCGGCCTGGATGACCTGCTGCATGCGGGCGATGGTCTCCTCCGGCGTACGGCCGTCGGACATATTGATCTGCACTTCTCCGCCGGTCACATAGCTGCGGCCATCGGGCCCCTGGGTGTAGCTGTAGCTGGCCGAACCGGCCAAACCGCCGCCGGCCGATTTATGGGCCGCTTCGTGGGCCTTGACCTTTTCCTCGGTCTGCTTCAGGCGGGCAATCTGCTCCTTGACCTGGGGATCGTCAAGGTTCTTGTTATTGGTGTTTTTTTCAGCCGGTTTGGTGGTCTTATCACCAGACTGGGTCGCTGTGGCCGTGGTTGGCGCACGATCTCCCGGTTGCTGACCGGACAGGGTGACCGTGTCCTCAGGCAAACGGATACTGTTTGCCTGAGCAGTGTCAGCTGCTGCCTGCGAATCCTGTCGGCGCGCACCCGCACCCCGGTTCTCAGCGGCCTGAACCGCTGTCCCGTAGTTTGCCGCGCCGGTTATGCTGCCCGAGGGTTCCATCTGCGCCCCTGCCTCCTGCATCTACCCGACTAAAATTATACAAAATAGTACAGGAAAACCGCAACCCCCTTCACGGCAGCCGTGGCCGGTATCACAAACCGGCCTTGGCAAGCTCCTCCATCAGCTTCTTCTGGGTGCCGTTGAGCCCCTCCGGCACATGGATGCCGATCTTGACGTACAGGTCACCCTTGGCGTTGGAGCCCAGGGCCTTGACCCCGCACCCCTTCAGCCTGATCTTGGTTCCCGGCTGGATACCGGCCGGCACCTTGATCCGCTTGGGTTCGTCCAGGGTGGGCACCTCGATACTGACCCCCAGACAGGCCTCGCTGAAGCGGATGGTCCGCTCCACGAACAGGTCCCCCCCCTCACGGCTGAAGACCGAGTCCGGGGTAACCTTGACCTCAAGATAGAGATCGCCGCTGGGACCGCCGTTCTCGCCATCGGAGCCTTTACCGGCAATCCTGATCCGGCTGCCGTTATCCACCCCGGCCGGGATCTTCACCTTCAACTCCTCGCGCACCCCGTTGCGCCGGAAGGCCACCAGTTTTTCCGCCCCGCTGGCAGCCTCGCGGAAGCCGACCGTGACCTCCAGCGACAGGTCGCCCCCCCGCTGCGGCCCCCGTCTGAAACCGGCCCCGGCCCGCCGGAAGGCGCCGCCGAACAGGCGGGAAAAGATATCCTCGCCCCCCCCCATCCCCATATCCTGAAAGGTGCCGGAAAAATCGAAGTTGCGGAAGATGTCCTCCTGGCTGTACTGCTGGTGGAAGTCGGCCGAACCAAAGGTGTCGTACTTTTTCCGCTTCTCCGGGTCGGACAGCACGGCGTAGGCCTCATTGATCTCCTTGAACTTCTCCTCTGCAGCCGTATCGCCGGGATTGCGATCCGGATGGTATTTGACCGCCAGCTTGCGAAAGCTCTTTTTGATATCGTCAGCCGAGGCCCCTTTGGCAACGCCGAGCACCTCGTAGTAATCTTTCTGCGCCATGATCCTAAAACTCCTTTCATGCAGATCTGTTAACAATCTAAGCGGCTTTTTTGCGACTGTCAACGTCGCTTGACAGGGGGCTGCAGCGACCGTACTATCTGAACATTATTTGAGCGGGGGAAACTCATGAAAAACGTACTGGTGATCGGTGGCGGTATCTCGGGACTCTCGACGGCCTGGCTGCTGGACCGGCAGGCCCGCGCAGCCGGTCTGTCCCTGCAGCTGACCCTGCTGGAACAGGAACCACAGGCCGGCGGCAAGATCAAAAGTGTCCGGGAGGACGGCTTTCTGTGCGAATGGGGGCCGAACGGTTTTCTGGACAGCAAGCCCCAGACCCTTGAACTCTGTGCGGCGCTGGGGATCAGCGACCGGCTGCACCGCAGCAACGACAATGCCCGCAAACGCTATATCTTTACCGGTGGTCAGCTCCACCGCCTGCCGGAAAACGGCCCCTCTTTCCTCACCAGCAAGCTGATCTCCTGGCCCGGCAAGTTCCGCCTGATGGCAGAACCGTTTGCCACGCACGCCCCCGGCACCGATGAATCGCTGGCCGCCTTCGGCCGGCGCCGGCTGGGCGAGGAGGCGTTGCGCAAGCTGATCGCCCCGATGGCCTCGGGTATCTTTGCCGGCGACCCGGAAACCATGTCGCTGATATCCTGTTTCCCCCGGATCGCCGAGCTGGAACGGGAGTACGGCGGGCTCTTCAAGGCCATGTTCGCCCTGGCCAAGAAGAAGAAACAGGAGCGCAAGGAAGGCACGATCAGCAGTTCGGCCGCCGGTCCCGGCGGTACCCTGACCTCCTTTAAAGAAGGCATCCAGTTTCTGACCGATACCCTGACCCAGCAGCTTGGCGAGCGGGTCAGGACTGCGGCGGCAGTGGTGGCGCTTGCACGCAAGCAGCACTACTGGGAGGCCAGAACCACCGACGGCGCAACCTTTCAGGCCGACCTGGTCATCTCGGCGGTACCGGCCTATGCTGCGGCAGAGCTTTTGGCAGCCAGCGACGCGACGCTGGCGGAGACCCTGCGCCAGATTTTGTATTCCACCCTGAGCGTGGTCTGCTGCGGTTACCAGACCGCAGGGCTGGGACATCCGCTGGACGGGTTCGGTTACCTGGTGCCCAAAGAGGAAGGGCGCACGGTGCTGGGTACCCTGTGGGACTCCAGCATGTTCGAGCAACGGGCGCCGCAGGGGATGGCGCTGTTACGCAGCATGGCTGGCGGCGCTTGCCGGCCGGAACTGTTCAACCTGAGCGATGAGGAGCTCCTGCAGGGAGTTCGTGCCGACCTGTTGGCTGCCATGGGGATCAGCAAGCCCCCCGCCTTCAGCCGCGTTATTCGTCACAGCCACGCCATTCCGCAGTACACGGTGGGACACGCTAAACGCCTGGAGCTGCTGGAGGGCAGGCTACAGGGGCTGCCCGGCCTGCTTTTGACCGGCAACGCCTTCAAGGGGGTTGGGCTGAATGATTGCGTGGCAGCCTCACAGGCCACGGTGCAACGGGCGTTGCAGATTTTGGGAGGGTGAGACCATGAAGATCAGAAAAAAACTGTTTGCCGATTTCGAGTATGAAGAGGTGCTGGACACCAAGACCCGCGAGTTGATCCGGGTCGGCTGTGCCGTGGCGGTCGGGTGTCCTACCTGACTGAAGAAGCACTTCGCCCTGGCGAAGGAGGCCGGCGCCGGGAGCGCCGAACTGAAGGAAGCCATGGCCTACGGGGTGATCGCCCCGGCCGGCCGCGCCAAAAACTTTGCCCTGGAGTTGCTGGAGGAGCTAAAGGATCCCTGATTCCACAAAACTATAGTAACTGCCGTCACCGATGATGATATGGTCCAGCACCTTGATCCCCAGGAGTTCCCCCGCTTCTTTCAGACGCCGGGTGATCTCGCGGTCCTCCCGGCTGGGGGCCGGATCGCCGGAGGGGTGATTGTGGATAAACAGCACGGCGGCAGCCGATTCCCGCACCGCCGGGGCAAAGACCTCGCGGGGATGCACAATCGCCTGATTCAGGCTCCCTTCGGAGATCCGCGCCTTGCGCATGATCCGGTTCTTGCCGTCCAACAGCAGGACCAGAAAACACTCCTTGCGCAGATCCCGCAGTTCATGGTGGAAAAACTCGAACACCTGCGCCGGTGTGGTGAACCGTTCCAGGGTTTCCAGGCGCCTGGCCTGGAAACGGCTCCCCAGCGTAAAGGCGGCCTTGATTGAGGCGGCCTTGGCCAACCCCAACCCTTTGAGTTGCTGCAGTTCGTTCAACTCGGCCTGGGCCAACTCGCGCAGGTTACCATCAAAGGCGCGCAGCAGCTCCCTGCCCAGATCAATGGCGCTCTTGCCGGCGGCCGCGTCTCCGGTCCGCAACACCAAGGCCAACAGTTCCGCATCGGACAGGGCCGTGGCCCCCTGTTTCAGCAGCTTCTCCCGCGGCCGCTCATCCTCGGGCCAGTGCCGGATGCCGCCGCCTGTCATTGCAGGATGCCCGTCCCCAGCAGCACCAGCACCATCCCGCCCAGCGCAACGCGATACCAGACAAAGGTCCAGAGGGTGCGTCCCTGGACAAAGCGGAGCAGAAACGCCACGCAGAGATACCCCACCACTGCCGACACCGCCACACCTGCCAGCATCGGCAGCCCTTCACCGGCAGGAATGCCGTGTTTCAGCAGATGCCGACCTTTCAGCAGCGCTGCGCCAAAGACGATCGGCAGGGACATCAGGAAGGAAAAGCGGGCCGCCTCAACCCGTGACAGCCCCACCAGCAGGGCAGCGGTGATGGTAATGCCGGAGCGGGAGACGCCCGGCAAAAGTGCCAGGCATTGGCTGCAACCGATGATCATGGCCATCTTCAGGGTGACATTTTCAACCCCGTGTCCCTGGGAACCGTAGCGGTCCGCCAGGCCCAGCAGCAGACCAAAGACGATCATAAACACCACGATCCAGAACGGGCTGCTGCGAAAGACATCCTCAATCGGCTGTTCCAGGGTCTTGCCCACCAGGGCGGCCGGCACCGAGGCCAACACCAGCAACCAGGAGAGCCGCAGTGTTTTCCCATCCTGCTGCCAAAAGCCGCTCACCCCTTCCCGCACCAGTTGCACGGCCTCCCGCCTGAAATAGACGAACAGGGCCAGGAAGGTGCCGAAGTGCAGCGCCACATCAAAGGTCAGCCCCGACTCGGGCCATCCCAGAAATCGCGGGATCAGCAGCAGGTGCGCCGAGCTGCTGATCGGCAGCACCTCGGTGGCCCCCTGCACAATGCCGAGGATCACGGCATGCATGATGTTCATTGTCTTTCGGCCTCCTCTGTCGTATGGGCTTCCGGCTGCTGATCAAGCTGTCGGCGTTGCGGCCCGAGCTGCAGCATGGCACCGTCCTGACGACCCTGGTGGTAGGCCGTTGCCAGCACGGTCGAGCTGCGGCTCCTGCGGGTTCGCAGGTTGCTGAAATGCTCCTCGCGGTACTGCCTGATCAGCGCCTCCTTGACCGGCACCAGGGCGGTGCTGGTGGTGGGGGTCTGCACCTTCTGATCGGCCAGGGCTTGCCGCACTCCCTGGACCGCTCCCAACAGATAGGAGGTCCGGACCCGCTGGCGATCAAGCGGCATCACCCCTTCCTGCTGCAACTCCAGGCAATGCAGGTAGCCCGAGGCCAGCCGGCGCAGCTCCTTGATCAGGTACTGCAGGGTACAGACCGCCACGGCCGGATCCTCACCCACGCCGATAAAACGCAGGCGGCTACACTCCGGGGTGGTGGTGACGATCGGAAAGCAGTCAAAGGCGTTGGCCACCGTGGCAAACAGCGATGACAGCCACTTGGGGACCGTCTTGGCCACCTGCAACGCCACCTCGCCGGCCCCTTCCTCCTGGGCCTCAAGCTCGGACATGGCCAGATTGTGCTCTGACAGCAGGCGCTGGGCGTGCGCAGCGGCCAGGGCAGCCTCGTGTTCGTTGCTGCTATTGGAAAGGGCCAGCAGTTTGCGGACCCGTTCGATAATCCGTTCACGTGTCATGGGCTTTGATTTTTCTCGTCCTGCTCCAGGTCCTCACCGGTGATGAGCGACTCCTCGGTCAGCTCGGCCAGACCGGCATCCTTGCGTCGGAAGCGGATCACCAGCCAGTAACAGACAAAATAGGCCACCAGCGCGGCGACAATCCCGATTACAGAGCTACCCAGCAGCAGCGATTTGGAATATACCTTGAGCTCCTGCCACTCCAGGTGCCTGAAGACAATCGGCTTGGGCGGCAAGCCCCGCAAAAAACGGCCGAGCTTGAAACTGGCCACCAACGCCGGACCAACGGTCAGCGGCGTATTGATCCAGGCGCCGGTAATGGTTGCCAAGCGGTTAAGACGAAGCAGAAAGGCGGCGGCAATGGCGATCGGCGTATGCAGACCAAAAAACGGGGTAAAGCTGATAAAGACCCCCACGGCAAAGCCTGCCGCGATATGGCCCGGGTGGCTGTCCAGGGCAAGGATCGCCTTCATACGCTGTTTGAGTTGTTCTCTGGTCATGGAGATCGCAGTCTAAAGAGCGCTCTGCCGGTTTGTCAATCGCCAAAAACCGTTGCAGCGCAATTGTAATAATGGTAACCAATGCCAGCCGAGCACTCACCTACGCCTCAGGAGGCCTCCATGCCGCAGAAAGACATGACCTATTTTGCCGTCTCCGTTGTCGGCGCCGACCGTCCCGGTATCGTTGCCGGCGTAACCGAGGCCCTGTTCCGACTGGGCTGCAATATCGCCGATTCCAGCTGTGCCATGCTGGCGGGCGAATTTGCCATGATCCTGATCATCTCCCACCCCAAGCCGTTTACCAAGCTCCAGTTACTCGAAGAGTTAAAACCTGCCTGCGAACGGCTCTCCCTGACCCTGTCGGTGCGCCATCTGCAGCAGCGCGAGGGGCAGCGTGCCGACACCTCGGGTGAAATCTGCCAGATCACGGTCTACGGCGCAGACCAGCCGGGTATTGTCTACCGGGTCACCAGCGCCCTGGCCGAGCGCCAGATCAACATCATGGACCTGCAGACCAAGCTGGCCGGGTCTGCAGAGGCCCCGCTCTATATCATGCTGTTGGAGGCGGTGCTGCCCGATACCATCACGGCCGAGGCGGTTGATCAGCTGTTGGCCCGCCTGCGCGATGAGCTGCAGGTCGAGATCGGGGTGCGGCTCGTGACCCCGGTGGAGCTGTAGGCAATGGCACTACAGCCGATCCTGAAATACCCCCATCCAGTTTTGAAGAAACTGGCCCGGCCGGTAGATGCGCTGGATCAGGAGATCAGCCAGCTGGTGCAGGACCTGCTGGACACCATGCATGCCGGCCCCGGTTCGGTCGGTGTGGCAGCTCCCCAGATCGGCGTGTGTCTGCGGGTCTGCGTGATTGACGTCTCCCAGAGCAGGCATGGCAAAGACAACAACCATGGGCAACTCTGCATGGTCAACCCGGAGATCATTGCCCGTAGCGGTGCCGCCATTATGCGGGAGGGCTGCATGAGTGTGCCCGATTACACCGGCGACGTGGAACGGGCCACTGAGGTGACAGTGACCTTCCTGGATGCCCTCAGCGGTGAGACGCAACAGATCAGCGCCAGCGGCTTCGAGGCGGTCGCCATCCAGCACGAGATGGACCACCTGGACGGGATCCTGTTTCTTGACCGGGTGATCAGCATCGCCACCGGCCTGTTCAGGCGCAAAAATTATCGCTAGGGGGCTGTCATGAAGAAAGCGGAACAACAGACCTTGCTGCAGCTGGCACGGACGACCATCGAGGCAACCGTTAACCGCCAGGAGTTACCCATACTGGAAAAGCCAACAACAGCGCTGCTCTCCCACTCGGGCTGTTTTGTGACCATCAAGCAGCAGGGTCAGCTGCGCGGCTGTATCGGCACCTTTATTGGCCAGCAGCCACTCTGGCAGACCGTGCGCGAAATGGCGGTCTCGGCCGCAACCCGCGACCCC
>Ga0302238_1001715_pt1 | contig 17051 bp, 17 predicted proteins | sample AAG_UR_Asn_MG_FD_193527 | JGI IMG/M metagenome (GOLD analysis project Ga0302238, IMG submission 193527) | Enriched activated sludge microbial communities from anaerobic digester in WTTP, New Holstein, Wisconsin, United States - AAG_UR_Asn | ecosystem: Engineered > Bioreactor > Anaerobic >...
GACACTCCCCTGGTCCTGGACCTCTCCCGCGGCATGCCCCACCACCTCGATCCGGGCGGACAGGCCCGATTCCCCGGCGGCGCGGAGGATGCTCCGGATCAGGGTCCGGACCCGCTCCAGCGCCTCGTCCTGACCCGGCAGGGGAGTGTCCAGGTCCGCGGGGAAAAGCACCGTCTGGAGTGACAGGTCCCGGGACAGAGAACCCAGAGGTTCCGGCAGTGGCGTTCCCTCCCTCTCCCGGGAGTGGCGGACCTCCTTCACCCCGCCGGCGGTGTATGCCAGGGGCAGGCGGTCCCGCACCCATGCCTCCGGAGCGGGGCCCCGGGCGTGCAGGACCCCGTCCCGGAACTGGAGACTCACCTCCGCAGGGGGCTGCAGGATGAGCCGGAGCCGCCGCAGGACGAACTCCGGTTCCAGGGAGAGGTACTCCCGGGACTGGACGGACAGTCCCTCGGGCGGGTCCTCCCCCGGGAAGGGGTCCTCCATATCCTGATCCCGGAGGATGTGGACCACGGTTTTTCCCCATCCCCGGGTGACGCCGGTGACCACGACACCCGGGGCGGCGCGAAGCCGTTCGATGAAAAGTTCCCGCTCCCGTCTTTCCAGGACGCTGCGCCCCAGAAAAAAGGCGGCGGCGGCCAGCAGGACCGAGATGAGAACGATGGAGTAGATCGGGACCTTTTTCCCGTCGTCCCGCTTCCGGCCGGTCAGGCAGGGCCTCAGGTAGGTCTCGGCCTCGGCGAAACCGGTGGTGTCCCCGGAGAAGGAGGAGAGGGGGCCCGTCATCCGGAGGTGGATGGTTTCCAGGGCGTCCTGGGCGGTCTCCCGGAGCGAGGGGTCCAGAGTTCCCCGGACGATGAGGGCGATGATGGCCAGAGGTCCGTCCTCCACGACGAAGGAGTATTCTCCGGCGGTCAGGGTGTGCATGCCGTCGCTTTTCCGCCGCAATCGCAGGGAATCCCGGATGTAATCCTGCACCGCCGTCAGCATGGAAGCCACCATGTCCTTGTCCGCCAGCTGGGTGCCGGCGCGGGAGCAGTCGTGGAGCAGGATGCCCGTGCGGCGGTGGATCAGGAAAACATGCTCCACCTGAAAGACCAGGGTGTTCCGGAGGAGGATCTCCATGTAGGAAACGCCGGACCTCCAGGCCTGGAATCTCCAGGCCATCCGCCGGAGGGAAAAGGTGTTTTCCAGCCCCGCGTTCATCCGGACCATGGTTTCGGAGAGAAGCTTGTTGACGGCTTTCCGGATGGCCGATCCGATGATGGGGAAGAGAGCGGTGGACAGGGTCTGGGGATCGGTCCGGACCGACAGGGTGATGGCGTCTTCGGTGACTCCCATGATGGATTTTGCCAGCTTCTGGCGGTCCGTGTTGTCCGTCAGCACCGCTTCCGGAAGGGCGCCCCCCACGGCCCGGGGCGTCACGGCGGAGCCGGACAGCCGCTTTTCCAGCTCTCGGAGGTTGCGCCGTTCCCGGGCGTCCAGCCTCCCATAACGGGGGTCGGCGCTCATCCTCCCTCCGGCCGGAGCATGGCTCCGGCAAGACCCACGAAGGCATCCTCCACGGCGGTGCCCTCCTTGGCGCTGGTGATGTGCACCTCCACGCCCTTGCGGGTGTAATCCTCGTAATCCCGGGGGCTGATTTTCCAGTCCGCCGTCAGATCTGACTTGTTGATCAGCAGTCTGAAGGGAACATCGGGGTACTGCCCGCCGACGGTTTTATGGATTCTCCGGACCATTTCCAGGGTGTCCGGCCGGGTGCCGTCGGCCACCAGAAGGTACCCGGACATTCCCTTCAGATAGGCCCTGGGCGCGGGGTTCTCCTCCTCCTGCCCCGCCAGGTCCCAGACCATCAGGACCGCCCGCCGGCCGTCAGGCAGAACGACCTCCTTCTTGTCCACCTTGACTCCGATGGTGGAGAGGTATTTTTCCGAGAACACGTTGAACACGAACTTTTCGATGAGGCTCGTTTTGCCCACGCCGAACTGTCCCAGAAGGCAGACTTTTTTCTTGACCATACGCATACATTATGCCACTGAAAGCGGGGAACCGCTTCCTTTTTTTTACGGAATCCGCAGAAAGCCCGCAGTATTCCTATCGGCACGGCGGGGGGAGGATTTTACGGCCCCCTGCGATAAAATGATGGGGGGGCGAAAAAATCCCAGGCTCCCAACGAAGGAGGATAGGCCGTGTTCAAGGAATTTCGCGAGTTCGCCATGCGGGGAAACGTCGTCGACATGGCGGTGGGCATCATCATCGGGGCCGCATTCGGGGCCATCGTGACCTCCCTGGTCAACGACCTCCTGATGCCGCCCCTGGGCCTGATAATCGGGCAGATAGATGCATCGGATTTTTTTCTTGTCTTGAAGGAGGGGCTTCCCCCGGGTCCCTATGCGAGCATGGAAGCCGCCCGGGCCGCCGGAGCGGTGACCCTGAATTTCGGTCTCTTCATAAACAAGGTTGTCAACTTCGTCATTGTGGCCTTTGCGGTTTTCCTGCTGGTCAAGGGGGTCAACAGCCTGAAGCGGCGGGACGCGGGGAAGTCGGCGGAGGCCCCCGCGCCGAGGGAGGAGGTCCTGCTCCTCACCGAAATCCGCGACGCGCTGGTCCGGAAATGACCGTTCCCGCCGCCGCGCCCCGCAGGTTTCCCGGCGTCCCTCACCCGCCGTCCCGGGACCGGACGCGGGCATTCCCGGGCCGGAAATCATGAGGCTGGACATTCACGCCGCCTGCGACCGGGGCCTTCTGCGGAGGGACAACGAGGACATGGTCCTGGCGGCGGGGCGCTTCATCCGGGACGGGATCTTTGACGTCGAGCTGGAGGTCCGGGACGGGGACATCCTCTTCTTCGCCGTCGCCGACGGGCTGGGGGGCGCCCCCGCCGGGGAGGTGGCCAGCGAAACGGCGCTCCGCTTCTTCGACGCCCAGGTGGGGAAGCTGGCGCCGGGACTTGGCCTGGGGGATCTGCGGAGGTTTTTTCAGGACCTGACGGCCCATGCCCACGGTGAACTCCGCCGGGCGGGGGACCGGGACCCCCGTCTGCGCGGGATGGGCACGACGCTGACGGGTTTTCTCCTCTACGGCGGGGAGTGGAGCTGGGTCAACATCGGCGATTCCCGGGCCTATCTCCTGGGCGCGGAGGGGCCGGTCCGGCTGTCCCGGGACCACAGTCTGCGGGAGGCGACGGGAAGGCCGGACGCGCCGTCCCACATACTGGTCAACTGTCTGGGAGGAGGCTCTCCCGATGCCTACTGTGACTTCGGCGCCGTCGGCGGGCTCTCCCGGACCGGGGGGGCGCTCCTCCTCTCCACCGACGGGCTCCACGACCTTCTGGGGGACCGGAGGATCGGGTCCATCACGGCGGAGAATCCCCTCAACCCGGTCCCCGCCCTGGTGGCGGCGGCGAAGGAGGCCGGAGGGAGGGACAATATTTCCTGCCTCCACCTGCGGGCGGCCTGAAACAGAAACCGGAACGAGATAAAAGATTGACTTCACGGAACAGCCGGGTTATCGTATAGCGTCATTATCTCAGAGGACCCATTGTGCCCTGAGAAACAGCGCCGCCGTCGCGGCAAAGGGAGTCAACGGCAGATGGTCAAAAGGGTGCACAGTTGGGGGTGAGGCTTTCGAGACCCGACCTGGAGTCCCGGCTGGCGATGCACAGGGCTTTCTGGAACCGGGAACCGCAGCGGCATCCCATCGCCGCGTTTCGTGTGGTCCCCGACTTTTTTTTCAGCCGCCATTACCGGGGGGCGGAAAAACTGCTGGAGCCGGGAAAACGCATCACCCCGGACATGCTGGCGGTGGAGGATTTCCTGCCGGATTACGAGGAGATGTTCCGGATATCGGAGGAGCTGGGGCAGGACGCCTTCTGGACCGCCGAGCCTTTCACCGGAATCCCCTGGATGGAGGCCATCCTGGGCTGTCCCGTCATCGCCGGGGAGGAGAGTTTCCAGAGCCTGCCCTGGATGGAGTCTCCCGACGAAGGGGGCAGGATCGTTTTCGACCCGGATAACCCCTGGCTGCGGAAGTACCTGGAGTTCACCTCCGCCCTGGTGGAGCTGTCCCGGGGCCGCTTTCCCGTGGGCATGCCCATCATGCGGGGGCCCTCGGACATGACCGGAGCGGTCCTGGGCCAGACCCGGATGGTCTACGCCATGGCGGACGAGCCGGAAAAGATGAAGGCCTTTTTCCTTGGAGTGACGGACCTGTTCCTCCGGGTCCTGGAGGAGCAGAACCGGCTGATACCCCCCTTTCACGGCGGCACCGCCCTGGGCTTCTACCATGTCTGGGCCCCGGGCGGGAGCGTCTGGTTCCAGGAGGATCTGTCGGCCATCATGTCCCCCGCCATGTACCGGGAATTTCTGGCCGAGCCGGCCCGCCGGATCTGCGCGGGGAAGGATCACACCTGCATACACCTGCACCCCGCCTCCTTTTTCATCCTGGACGAGCTTTTCCGCATCGATGAACTGAAGGCTGTGGAGGTCAACAAGGATGTGGGGGGCCCGTCGGTTCCGGAGATGGTCCCCCAGCTCCGGCGGATCCTGGAAAAGAAGAATCTCGTTCTCTGGGGCGATTTCACCCTGGAGGACCTGGACTGCATGAAAAGGAATCTGCCGAAAGAGGGGCTCTTTTTGCACGTCATCGCTCCGACGCCGGAGGAGGCCGAAGCGCTTCTCGCCTCCATTCGCCGGTGGGACTGACGACGGAACGGGCGGCCCCGGGGCCGCCGGATACTACATGGACAGAGGGAGGATGAGGATGACAGCGCAGAGTACGATAAAATCCCTGGAAAAGACCGCTCTCCGGCTCCGGTTCAATCTGCTGGAGATGGTGGGCATCGGAAAGGCGGGCCATCTGGGCGGCTCCAGTTCCCTGGCGGAGATCGTCGCGGTTCTCTATTTCCACAAGATGAAGGTGAACAAGGCCGACCCCCGGGACCCGTCCCGGGACCTTTTCCTGCTCAGCAAGGGGCACGCGGTGCTGATCCAGTACGCCGCCCTGGGGGAACTGGGCTACTTTCCCAAGACCGAGTTCGCCAAGGTGAAGACCCTGGCGGGGGCGCTGCAGGGCCACCCGGACATGCAGACCCCGGGGATCGAGGCGGTCACCGGCTCCCTGGGGCAGGGGCTCTCCATCGGCGTGGGGATGGCCCTGGCCCTGCGGCTGGACGGCAGGCCCAACCGGGTGCATGTGGTCATGGGGGACGGGGAGCTCTCGGAGGGGCAGATCTGGGAGGCGGCCATGGCGGCCTGGAAGTTCAAGGTGGACAACCTCGTGGCCTTCGTGGACTGCAACCGGATCCAGGCCACCGGCCCCACCTGCGAGATCTTCGACATCCCCGACATCGCGAAGAAGTGGGACGCCTTCGGCTGGAAGGTCATCGAGATCGACGGCCACAATGTGGGGCAGATCATCGGCGCCCTGGAGGAGGCCGAGACGGTGAAGGGCCGGCCCACGGTGATCATCGCCCATACCGTCAAGGGCAAGGGTTTCTCCTTTGCCGAAAACAACGCGGCCTTCCACAACGGGATCCTGACGGAGGAGCTCTTCGCCCGGGCGAAGGCGGAACTGCAGGCCCAGGCCGAGGCGCTGGACAAAAACTGAAGGAAGAGGGAAGGAACATGATGATATCGTTGTCTACCAAAAGCCTGCGGGAAGCCTACGGCCTGAGCCTTCTGGAGCTGGCCCGACGGGACCGGAACATCGTCGCCCTGGACGCGGACCTCAGCAAGTCCACCCGGACGGTGCTGCTGCAGGACGAGTTTCCCGAACGGTTCTTCGAAATGGGGATAGCGGAGCAGAACATGGCCTCCACCGCCGCGGGATTCGCCCTGGCGGGCAAGATCCCCTTCATGAACACCTTCGCGGTCTTCGCCGCCGGCCGGGCCTTCGACCAGCTGCGGAACTCCATCTGCATCCCCAACCTGAAGGTGCGGATCTGCGGCTCCAGCGCCGGCCTTTCGGACTTCGGCGACGGGAAGACCCACCAGAGCGTGGAGGATATCGCCACCATGCGGTCACTCCCCCACATGACGGTCCTGGCCCCGGCGGACGCGGTGGAGGTGGTCAAGATGATGGAGAAGATGCCGGAGATCGACGGACCGGTGTACATCCGGATAAACCGCAACGATCTTCCCCCGGTTACCCCGGAGAAGGAGCCCTGGAGCCCCGGCAAGGTCTGGACCCTCCGGGAGGGGAAGGACGCGGCGGTCTTCGCCAACGGGGTCATGGTGTCCCGGGCCCTGGCGGCGGCGGAGATGCTGGCCGGAGAGGGGATCCAGGTCAGGGTCCTGAACCTGAGCACCATAAAACCCCTGGACCGGGCCGGGGTGATCGCCGCAGCCCGGGGGGTCCGGGGCATCGTGACGGCGGAGGAGGGCACCATCGTCGGCGGCATGGGGTCGGCGGTGCTGGAGGCGCTGAGAACGGAAAGGCACGGCCCCGTGGAGTTCGTGGGAATCCCTGACGTGTTCGGTGTTTCGGCGAAAAATTACGACGACCTTCTGGAAAGATACGGCCTGACCGCGGCGGCCATCAGGGACGCGGTGAAGTCCGTGCTACAATAGCGGAAAATCGGAATGAATGGAGGAATGGCATGAAACTGGGATTCGTCGGACTGGGCATCATGGGAAAGCCCATGTCCAAAAATCTGCTGAAAGCGGGATACAAGCTGGTGGTCTACGATATCGTCAAGGAGGCGGTGGCGGAGGTGGTGGCCGCCGGGGCGGAGCAGGGTTCCTCCCCCCGGGATGTGGCATCCCGGTGCGAGATCGTCATCACCATGCTGCCCAACTCCCCCCACGTCAAAACGGTGGTTCTGGGGAAGGACGGGGTCATCGAGGGGGCCAAGGCGGGGTCTCTGGTGGTGGATATGAGTTCCATCGCGCCTCTGGCCTCCCAGGAGGTGGCGGCGGAGCTGAAGAAGAAGGGGGTCGACTTCCTGGACGCCCCGGTCTCCGGGGGCGAGCCCAAGGCCATCGACGGGTCCCTGGCCATCATGGTGGGAGGCCGGGAGGAGCATTTCACCAGGGTGAAGGACATTCTGCTGAAGATGGGGGCCTCCGCCGTTCTCTGCGGTGACGTGGGCGCCGGCAACGTCACCAAGCTGGCCAACCAGATCGTGGTGGCCCTGAACATCGCCGCCATGTCCGAGGCCTATGTCCTGGCCCAGAAGGCCAAGGTGGACCCGGGAAAGGTCTTCGACGCCATCAAGGGCGGCCTGGCGGGGAGCACCGTACTCAACGCCAAGAGTCCCATGGTCCTGGAGGGGAACTACAAGCCCGGATTCCGGATCGAACTGCACATCAAGGATCTGCAGAACGCCCTGGACACCGCCCACGAGATCGGGGCGCCCATCCCCCTCACCAGCGTGGTGATGGAGATCATGCAGGCCCTGAAGGTGGAGGGAAAGGAAAAGGACGACCACGGCGGAATCATCCAGTTCTACGAAAAGATGGCGGGCGTCAAGGTCCGCAGGAAGGGGGCCTAGGCATGGGCGACGCACGCCGGAAGAGCCCGCTGGACACGTTTCGCGGCGGGTTTGAAAAGGCCGTAAATTTCATGATCGGGACCATGCTGGCGGGGATGGTGGTTGTCGTCTTCGGCAACGTGATCTTCCGCTACTTCCTCAACGCCGCCATCGCCTGGTCCGAGGAGGTCTCCCGCTTCATGCTCATCTGGCTGGCCTTCATGGGGGCGGTCATCGCCTACCTCCGGAACGAGCACCTGGGGCTGGATATTTTACTGAATGTGCTGCCCCCCCGGGGGGCGCGGATCGTGGCCGTCCTGGCCGACGCCCTGGTGGTTACGGCGCTGGTGGTTCTGACCAAGGGCGGCATCGAGATGACCGCCGACTCCTTCGCCAGCGGCTGGGTGGCCTCGGCGGTTCCCATCCCCTACGGCTACGTCTACATGGCAGCCCCCATCGCCACCGGTCTGATGCTGCTGGAGGCGGTCCTCAAGCTGGTTTCGGACATCCGGGGTCTTCTGGCCGCTCAAAAGGGAGGTGCATGATGCTTCCGCTGTTTCTCCTTTCTCTGGCCGTTTTCGTGGCCCTGTCGGTGCCCATCGCCTTCTCCCTGGCCCTCACCGCGCTGGTTCTGGCCCTCTTCATGAACCAGGTGAGCGCCGCCCTTCTTGTCCAGAACATCGTCCGGGGAATCGACAGCTTCCCCCTGATGGCCATCCCCTTCTTCCTGCTGGCCGGGGAGATCATGAACGCCGGAGGCATCTCGGAGCGCATCGTCAAGGTGGCCGGGGCGCTGATGGGGCAGATCAAGGGAGGCCTGGGCTACGTCAATGTTCTGGCCAGCATGCTCTTCGCCGGGGTTTCCGGCTCGGCGGTGGCCGACACCGCCTCCATCGGGGCCATGCTGATTCCGATTATGGAAGGGGAGGGCCTGGACAAGGAACACTCGGCGGCCATAACCATCTCCTCCTCGGTGATCGGTCCCATCATCCCCCCCAGCATCCCCATGATCATCTTCGGCATCACCGCCAATGTCTCCATCGTCCGCCTCTTCCTGGGGGGGATCATACCGGGGATCCTCATTGGAATCGGTCTGATGATCGGCTGGTACTTCCACGCCCGGAAGCGGAACTACCGGGCCGACGGAAAGTTCAGCATTGCCGAGGTGTGGAGAACCTCCATCAATGCCATCTGGGCCCTGATTCTGCCGGGGCTCATCCTGGGCGGCATCGTTTTCGGGGTCTTCACCCCCACCGAGGCGGCGGTGATCGCAGTGGTCTACGCCTTCGTCGTTTCCTTTTTCGTCTACAAGGACCTGAAGCTGGCGGACCTGCCGCGGATGTTCGTGGCCACCGCCCGTAACTCCGCGGTGGTCCTTCTGGTCTGCGGGGCGGCCCTGGCGGCGGGATACTACATAACCATCGCCCAGATTCCGGCCCTGCTGGCGGACGCCCTGCTCTGGCTTGCGGGGGACAGCCGGCTCATCCTGATGCTGGTGATCAACATCCTGCTCCTCCTGGTGGGCTGCGTTCTGGACCTGACGCCGGCGATCCTGATCATGGGCCCCATGCTGATGCCCATCATCAACAAGTTCGGGATCGATCCGGTGTACTTCGGGGTCGTCATGGTGGTGAACCTCTGCATCGGGCTTATCACCCCGCCGGTGGGGAATGTCCTGTATGTGGGCTGCAGCATTTCCAAGCTCACGGTGCTGCAGCTGTCCAGGGCGGTTCTGCCCTACATCTTTATCGAGGTGGTGGTGCTCTTCCTCATCACCTATGTGCCGGCGCTCATCACCTTCATTCCCAGCCTGGTGAGGTAATGGCTGATCCCGGCGGCGATCCTTTCGGGGCCGTCCGCCGGGGACTTTTGTCAGGGAAAAAAGCCGTACGGCTTTTAGGCTTCCTGGAAGCACGAATTATTTTTATGGAGGATTTTTATGAAAAAGGCATCCGTATTGATGCTGGCCCTTCTTGTGGCTCTGGCCCTGGGCCAGGTCTTCGCCGGCGGCTCCGGGGAGGCAGCCAAAGCCCCGGCGAAGATCATCAAGATCTCCAACGGCCTGAACGAGCAGCACCCGGTGTTTCTGGCCGGGCTGGAGTTCGAAAAGTATGTCGAAGGGAAGCTGCCCGGCAAGTACGATGTGCAGGTCTACGCCAATGCCCAGCTGGGCGACGACGTCAGGGCCACCGAAGGGGTCCGCATGGGAACCCTGGAAATGGTGGTGACCACCGCCTCCCCCATTACGGGACTGGTGCCGGAGTTCAATGTCTTCGATCTTCCCTTCATCATCACCAGCTCCGCCGGCGCCGATGCCATCTTCGACGGCCCCGTGGGGGCGAAACTCTCCGCCCTGCTGGAGCCCAAGGGTCTGAAGAACCTGGCCTATATGGAGAACGGTTTCCGCCAGCTCACCAATTCGGTCCGGGAAGTGAAGAGCCCCGAAGACCTCAAGGGGATGAAGGTCCGCACCATGCAGAACCCCATCCATCTCTCGGCCTGGCGGGCCCTGGGGGCCAACCCCACTCCCATGCCCTTCAGCGAAGTGTTCACCGCCATGCAGCAGAAGACCATCGACGGCCAGGAGAACCCCATCCCCACCATCTATCTGCAGAAATTTTACGAAGTGCAGAAGTACACCACCCTCACCGGCCACGTCTACAGCCCCTTCATCACGCTGATCAACAAGAAGCTCTTCGATTCCATGCCCGCCAACGAGCAGAAAGTCTTCCTCGACGGGGCGGCGGAGGCTTCCCGCTTCGAGCGGGCGGCGAACCGGAAAATGAACGCGGACTTCATCGACGAACTGCGGAAGCAGGGGAACGTGGTCACCATCCTGACCCCGGACCAGATCAAGGTTTTCCAGGCCGCCACCAAGCCGGTCTACGACGAGTGGATCCCCAAAATCGGCAAGGAGCTGGTGGCCGAGTTCCAGGCCGCCGTCGCCGCGGCGAAATAACGACGGGTCTCTTCGGGACGGCGGAACGCTCTTCGCCGTCCCGTGGGCCTTTCACCGGATGATTGAAAAAATAACGCATAAGGAGAAAAGAGGATGAAGAAACATCTGATTCTGGCTGCAGCCCTTCTGACCGCACTATCCATGATGGTGTCCGCCGGCGGGGCTTCCGAAAAAGGCGCCGCCGCGGCCAAGCCTGCGGTGGTTCTGAAGATCTCCAACGGGATCAACGAGTCCCATCCCACCTACCTGGCCTGCGTGGAGTTCGAAAAGATGGTGGAATCCAGGCTGCCGGGGAAGTACGATGTGCAGGTCTACGCCAACGCCCAGCTGGGGGATGATGTGCGGGCCACCGAAGGGGTGCGCATGGGGACCCTGGAAATGGTCGCCACCTCCGCTTCCCCCCTGACGGGGCTGGTGCCGGAGTTCAACGTCTTCGACCTTCCCTTCATCGTCACCAGCTTCAAGGCCGCCGACGCGGTCTACGACGGCCCGGTGGGGAAGAAAATCGGCGCCCTGCTGGAACCCAAGGGCATCAAGCTTCTGGCCTACTACGAAAACGGTTTCCGCCAGCTCACCAACTCCGCCCGGGAGGTGAAGAGCCCCGAGGACCTCCGGGGAATGAAGGTCCGCACCATGCAGAACCCCATCCATCTCTCGGCCTGGCGGGCCCTGGGGGCCAACCCCACTCCCATGCCCTTCAGCGAAGTGTTCACCGCCATGCAGCAGAAGACCATCGACGGGCAGGAGAATCCCATTCCGACGATCTATCTGTCCAAGTTTTATGAGGTCCAGAAGTACGTGACCCTGTCGGGGCATGTCTACGGCCCCCATATCCTTCTCATCAACAAGAAGCTTTTCGACAGCTTCCCCGGGGAGGATCAGAAGATCATCTCCGAAGCCGCCCAGGCATCCGCCCTGTTCCAGCGGGAAACGAACCGGAAAATGGATTCCGACTTCGTCGCGGAGCTGAAGAAGAACGGCATGACCGTCACCGTCCTCACCCCGGAGCAGATCAAGGTGTTCCAGAACGCCACCAAGGCCGTGTATGACGAATGGATCCCCAAGATTGGAAAGGAGCTGGTGGCCGAGTTTCAGGCCGCCGTCGCCGGGGCAAAATGACCGATGCCGGGGCGGAGAACCCTGAGGTCCTCCGCCCCGTTTGCCGATCGCCGCGGCGGGGCTGCCCGATGCGGGCGCCGGGACGGGCCCCGCTGCCGGGTTTATTATTGCAAGGAGACGCTGTATGCGGTTGAAGAACAAGGTCGCGCTGATAACCGGGGCCTCCCAGGGGCTGGGGGCGGAGATGGCCCGCCGCTTCGCCGCCGAAGGCGCCGAAGTGTTCGTCTGCGACCTGCAGGAGGCCCTGGGCCGGGAAACGGCGGCGGGGATCGTGAAGGCCGGGGGCAGGGCGCACTTTCAGCCCCTCGATGTGACCACCGAAGACAGCTGGGGCCGGGCTCTGGCGGCGGTGACGGAAAAATGCGGACGCCTGGACATCCTGGTCAACAACGCGGGGATCAACATCCGCGAACCCATCGAGGAGATGAAGGCGGAGAGCCTGGACGCCATGCTGGCGGTGAACGTCAAGGGGCCCTTCCTGGGGATCAAGCACGCCATTCCCCTCATGCGGAGGCAGGGAGGGGGATCCATCATCAACATGTCCTCCATCTGCGGCATGGTGGGGCACAAGTACACCACCGAGGCCTACACCGTCACCAAGGGAGCGCTGACCCTCATGACCAAGAGCGTCGGGGTCCGCTACGCCAGGGACAATATCCGCTGCAACTCCATCCATCCCAGCACGGTGGATACGCCCCTGGTGCAGATCCTGTTTCAGGACCCGAAGAGGAAGGAGGAGAGGCTGGGGGAGGTGCCGCTGGGGCGGCTGGCCACGGCGGCCGATGTGGCCAACGCGGCGGTGTTTCTGGCCTCCGATGAGGCGTCTTTCCTGAACGGGGTTTCGCTGCCCGTGGACGGCGGACTCACCGCCTACTGACGGCCCCGGGGGCCCCGCCCCCCGCGCGGAGGAGGGGCGACCCGGCCGCACCGGACCCGGCTCCGCTCCGCCGCGCCCTTTATGGACGGGGCTGAATATCAGCCGACCCGGACCAGGTTCCTTCCCGCCGCCTTCGCCTCGTACAGGGCCCGGTCCGCCCGGGCGAAGAACTCCTCGGAGCTTTCCGCCGGTTCATACTCCGCCACTCCCAGGCTGAGGCTGGTCCGGGGAACGAAATCGGAGCCTTCGACGGCCCGGCGGATCCTTTCCGCCGACAGGGTCGCCTGTGTCAGGTCCGTGTTGCCCATGAGGATGATGAACTCTTCGCCGCCGGTGCGGCAGAACAGGTCGTAGAGACGGATCTGTTTTTTCACGATCCGGGACACATTCTGGAGGACCCTGTCTCCGGTTTTATGGCCGTAGGTGTCGTTGACACGCTTGAAGTGGTCCAGATCCAGGGCGATGATGCTCAAGGGGGCGCCGCTTCTCCTGCTCCTCTCCATTTCCCGGCTCATGAGATCGTTGAAGGTGTTTTTGTTGTATGCCCCGGTGAGGGTGTCGAAATGGGCGTCCCGCTCCAGCTTGCCCGCCACACGGTAGCGCACGACCCAGACCACCAGGAAAAGGGCGGCCAGGTTGACCCCGAAGACCACGAATACCAGCCGGAAGAAGCGCAGTTTCTGCTCCGAGTAGGTCTTCGCCAGAAAGACCGTCCGATCCGTCCGGTCCCACATCGCTTCGCTTTCGTTGTAGAGCCTGAGACGGTTCCGTTCCGACGGGGAGGCGCGGTATTCCCGCACCGTCTCCTGCAGCCCTTCCCAGGACGCCCTCAGGGAATCCAGAATGTGTTCCAGTTCCCGGCTGATCCCCCGCAGGTCGTACCCCGGGGCGGAGGTTTCGAAGCTCCGGAAGACCCCTTCCACCCGGGCGATCTCTTCGTCCGCCCTGTAGCCCGCCAGCTCCTTCTTGACGATCCGCTGGATGGAGCCCCGGACCACCCCGGTCTCGTTGATGATGTTGCCGTCGTTCTCCATGCGCCGGGTTTCCACGTAGATGAAAACGATGTTGGCCAGGACGAGGATGATGATGAAGGCCGACAGGCTTATCAGAATGATGCTTTGTCTGTGAATCCGTAAACGCATGGCGCTCGCTAACAGTATCGGCAGAGCGGCGGGATTTTGTTCCAAAAAAAATATGGACGAGCCCGGCTTAATCCGTCATAATGATCGCATAGGGATTAAGACGACTTCTGGAGGATGTCATATGAAAAGCAACCTGAAAACACGCCTGAGAAACGGAGAGAAAATTCTGGGCACCATGATCACGGTTTTCGACAGCCCGGAGCTGGTCAAAATGCTCAAGGTGGTGGGCTTCGACCTGTTCATCGTGGACTGCGAACACGGACCCTTCGATTACAGCCAGATCGCCGGACTCTTCGCCATGGGCCGGGAATGCGGGATAGCCCCCATGATCCGGATCCCCGAGGTGCGGCGGGAGATCGTGCTGAAGGCCATGGAGATGGGGGCGGCGGGCATCCTGGTGCCGTCCGTGGAATCGGTGCAGACCGCCAAAGACCTCATCGCCTACTCCAAATACGCCCCCATGGGAAACCGGGGCGTGTCGCTGCTCCGGGCCCACACGGGCTGGGAAAAGACCCCTCCCGCGCCGGAGTACATGAAGCAGCAGAACGAAGACGGGATCCTCATGACCCAGATCGAGTCTCCCGCGGGGGTGGCCATCGTGGATGAGCTGATGGCCCTGGACGGCATCGATGCCCTTTTCGTGGGGCCCAACGACCTGACCCAGACCCTGGGCATCATGGGGCAGACCGATCACCCCAAGTTCCTGGAGGCCATGGACAAGATCATCGCCGCGGCGAAGAAGGCGGGAAAGCATTCGGGCATCCATCTGATGAGCGCCGACGCCCTGCTGCCCTGGATCGCCAAGGGGATGACCCTGAACCTCTGGTCCAACGATGTGACCATGCTGATGAGCGCGGCCCGGGACGGGATCGCGAAACTCAAATAAGGCGGAGGAAAAAATCATGGCATACACCGTGCTTATTCCCCAGGATGTGGTGGAGGAGGGCAAGAAGTACCTCACCGACCGGGGCTATAAAATAAAGATGGGCTCGGGCGTCACCGTGGAGGCCATCATCAAAGATGTGGCGGACTGCGACGCCATCCTGGCCCGGACCGCCCCTTTCCCCCGGGAGGTCATCCTGGCGGGGCCCCGGCTCAAGGTCATCGGCCGGCACGGGGTGGGGGTGGACAATATCGACGTGAAAACCTGCACCGAAAAAGGTATCTGGGTGACCTACGCCCCTGAATCCAACGCCAACTCCGTGGCGGAGTACGCCGTGGGGCAGATCATCGCCCTGGCCCGGAACCTCCTTGCGGGGGACAAGGCCACCCGGAGCATGGACTGGGAGTTCCGGAACCGGGTGAAGGGTTCGGATCTGGCGGGAAAGACCCTGGGTCTGGTGGGGGCCGGCCGGGTGGGGGCCATGACGGCGAAGAAGGCCTTCTATGGTCTGGAGATGAAGGTCATCGTCTACGATCCCTATGTGAAGGCCATCCCGGGGGTCCCGGAGGCGACGATCGTCCCGGACCTGGAGACGGTGTTCCGCACCGCGGACTTCATCAGCCTCCACATGCCCGCAACCCCGGAGACCCGGGGGATGATCGGCAAAAAGTACTTCGAGATGATGAAGAAGAGCGCCTTCCTGGTCAACGCCGCCCGGGGCGAGGTGGTGAACGAGAAGGACCTCTACGAGGCCCTGCGGTCCCGGCGCATCGCCGGCGCGGGCCTGGATGTCTTCGACCCCGAACCCCCTCTGGCGGACAACCCTCTCTACGGACTGGACAATGTCATCCTGAGCCCCCACAACGCCGCCCTGACCCTGGAGGCCATGACCCGGATGGCGGTCCACGCCGCCATGGGCATCGACGACGCCCTGTCGGGCCGAACCCCCAAATGGCCGGTGAACAAACCGGTGGGGAAGTAGATCCGCATCGGGGGCCGGCGTGACGGGAAAAGAACGGGTCCTGGCGGCCCTGAGGCACCGGGAGCCCGACCGGGTCCCCACCGGGGAGAACCAGGTCAACGGCCCCCTGGCCTCGGAAATCCTGGGCTGCCCCACCCTCTACTCCACCGGCTGGGACGAGCTTGTTGCCCTGTGGAACGGCAGGAGGGAGGAGGTGGTCCGGGACTACGGCAGGACCACCGTGGACCTGGCCCGGGCCCTGGAATGGGACTATGTGCGGGTTCCGGTGGTTCCCAAAAAGAAGGAGTACCGGCCGCCGACGATGACCGGCCCCCACTCCTGGCTGGACGAAGAGGGCCGGGAGGTGCATTTCAACCCCGACGCGGGGAACATCGTTCACCCCGACTTTCCCGCAGATCTGACGGTGGAGGACCTTCCCGAACCGGACGGGCCCTTCGCGGTGGACGATTCGGAGCTGGAGGCCCTGCGGTATGTGGTGAAGGAGCTGGGGGACAGCCACTTCATCGTCGCCCGGGCCCCCTTCGACGGCAGTTTTCCCTGGAACCAGACCGTCGGGATGGAAGAGTTTCTGGTGCGGATGATGACCGACCCGGACTTCGTCCACAAGGCCGTGGAGGTCTACGTGGGCCGGTGCATCACATACCTGGAGGCCTTCCTCGACGCCGGGGCCGACGCGGTGATGACCACCGACGATTACTCCGACAACCGGGGGCCCATCATGGGGGCGGAACTCTTCCGAAAGTTCATCAAACCCGCCATCGCCCGGCAGGTGGAGGCGGTGCACCGGCGGGGGGGAATCTTCATCAAGCATACCGACGGCAATCTCTGGGAGGTCCTGGACGACCTGGTGGACTGCGGAGTGGACGCCTGGCACGGGATCCAGACCAATATCGGGATGGATCTGGGAAAGCTGAAACAGGCTTATGGGGGAAGGCTCTGTTTTTTCGGCGGGGCCAACTGCGACACCCTCATCGAGGGGACTCCGGAACAGGTCCGGGAGGAAATCCGGGCCGCCATAAGCGGCGCCGCCCGGGGGGGCGGGCTGGTGGTGACCACCAGCAACGTGCTGCAGCCGGGTTCGAAGCTGGAGAACTACCGGGCCATGCGCCGGGCGGTGCGGGACTTCGGGGAGTATCCCATCCGGGTTTGACCCGGCCCGGTGGGGGCGCACCGACCCGACGGCTTCGCCTGAGGACCCCATGCAGGCAGGGACCGCGGCCGGGCGGAGAGGCGGCTTGACGAAAGGCCGTCTTTTTCGTAGTATCACCCATCTGATTGGAGGACGATGCATGTCGAAAGCCCACAGGGGGGCGGGGATCCGCACCCAGCTCAATAGAGGCCGCGGAGAGTGCCCGGTCTGCAAGAGGACCGGGGTCAAGGTGGTCTACGAAGTCGCCGCGGGCGAGAAAAAGGTGGCGATCTGCAAGCAGTGCAAGGCCGCCCTGGCCAGTGGAAAGAGGCAGATCGAAGGGATGGTGGGCGCGTAAGGCGACCGCCCGGCGCTGCGGCCGGTGCGGTTTCGCATCGTGGCCGGACCCGCAGAGGCTATTCGTGCAGAGGAGCGGCCTCGACGGCGCGCTCCTTTTTTGTTGCTCCTTTCCCTCTTCCATAGTAACCT
>Ga0302238_1001721_pt1 | contig 17036 bp, 10 predicted proteins | sample AAG_UR_Asn_MG_FD_193527 | JGI IMG/M metagenome (GOLD analysis project Ga0302238, IMG submission 193527) | Enriched activated sludge microbial communities from anaerobic digester in WTTP, New Holstein, Wisconsin, United States - AAG_UR_Asn | ecosystem: Engineered > Bioreactor > Anaerobic >...
AAGGGGAGTACGAGCTTCAATGGAGCCAGGGGCTGTAACCCCTGGAAACATACATCCTCTAGATACCCGATTTCTCGGGCATTTGCGAGCGCGTTTGCGAGAGATGGGCGATTTTGGTGTCTGGGAGGGCCTTTTGGGGGCCGATTTTGTTGGACCGAAACGCTCTGAGGCCGATGGATGCTGGGTCTTGGCGGTTTGCGAGAGACCCCCGGGGGGTAAGGGGTCACGGAGGCTCTCGCAACGCAGAAAAGAGTAGTTTTTATCTCTGGTTGTCAAAGAACACACTTTTAGATTATACTACGATGGAGTGTCGTTCAAGATGTGTGTAGGGGATGCCTAAGGAGGTGATCTTCTTGGTTGTTAGTGCGTTGAGCGGCCCCAGGTCTATTACTATTATCTGGTCCTCGCTCTTCTTTATTTCGTCTTCCAGTCTTGAGACCAATTGCGCTTTCTCCTTGAGGTTGAGCTCGCAGAGGAAGACGGAATACTGCAAATGATCTCCGTGTCCTCTGAGAATCTTGAATACCTGACGCCAGCGCTTCTGGCAAGACGATATGTCGTAGGATATGAGGTAGAGTCGTCGCATGGGTCACCTCGTGACGAATACCGGGTACTCGAACTCCTCGCCGAACTCGCCGGAGACGACTCTTGCGAGGATCCGGGTCTGCAGGTTGATGAGGCGCCTGTAGCTAAGCTTGTAGTCGAAGAGGGCATGGGTGACCATGGTGTCCATTCTTCGTTCGTACGCCTGGATGAAGCGCTTCCTTCCCTCCATCGTCAGGGTGACGCCCCCCGCTGCCCGGCGGAAATCCCTTCGGGACACTACTCCTGTGTTAATCGCAGTGATGACCGTCGAGTCCGCAACCAGGGCCCGGAACTCCTCCATCACGTCCAGGGCCAGCGATGGCTTGCCGTACTTGGGGCGGTGGAAGAAGCCGAGGTGGGGGTCGAAGCCCACGGAGGTCAGGGTAACAAAGCACTCCTTGGCCAGCATGGAGTAGGCCAGGGATAGCATCGCGTTGACGGGATCTCGGGGCGGTCTCCGGTTGCGGTCGTCGAATCGGAATACTAACTCGTTCTCTGCCTTAGGTTTTAACATACTTGAAAAGTTTGCGAAATATACCGCCGCTGCCGTACCCTCTATTCCCATCAGGTGTTCCCACGAGGATGCTGCCTCAGCCTTATGTGCCAAGTTCTTTAGCTCCAATATCACAGCATCCAGCCCGTCGCCTCCGTTTCGCCTCAACATGGTCCGCTGGTTTCTGATCTTACCTCCAATTATCTTTCTCATTATACGTAGCGAACGTTCAGGATCTATATATGTCCGGTACTGCGCAATCCTAAGATTGACATTCTTATGTGATAATCCGGTCGTAATCCCGAAAAAATATCCACCATAAGAATGGTGGCAAATTGGAATGTTTCTGGACAGACATTCTTTTATTGCCTGCTGTGAGATTTGCACTCCACCGTAGATACAGACTTGTGATGTGTTAAAAAGATGAGACTCGGCGATTTTCTGACCCTTGAGCGAGACTACCAGATTCTCATCGGACTTGCCGACATAGGCTCCCTGCTGCTGGACATGGAGCGGCAACTGGTCGTCCCGGGGGGGATAGAGTCGGCGTACCCTCTCCCGGTAGGGTTCCGCCACAGACTCTTCCAGTGGTTCACGGTCGTCGGGTTTGGCTGCCTCCTTCCGCTTGAGCCTCTCTTGCTCCATAAGGGCAAGCTCTCTCAGCAGCACGACTTCGTCAGGGAGGCATATGGGGGCAAGTGAGCAGCCGTCGCACTTCCGGCTGCCATTCAGAGGCGGTGGAAGCGTGGCAGCATCACGCATGGACCGCATGCCCGCTGCCGCTTCCATGGTCTTGGTGCGAAGCTCCTCGGTAATAGGCAGTTCTACTCGCTTCTTGCTGCCAGCGTAATAAACTACAGCGTGAGGTACAACAAGTCCGTTGTCCTCGAGGATCATGGCCTGGGCGCAGAGTTGTACGGCGTCTGCGTCCCAGACCTCGCCGGGGCAGGTGGGCACCTGCCCCTTCTTGTAGTCCACGGGGATGGCGTTGTTGCCTTCCCCCTCCACCAGGTCAATCTTGCAGATCAGCCCCTTTTCAGCCGATGACATCAGCACTGACCGCGTGTGAACCACCTCTTCCACGACTTCGGAGCCGTCGGAAAGGGGCGCCGTCTTGCCCGGGGCATCTGTTGCTTTGTGTACTGTACGTCCCTGTACGGTATGTTCATTGTCTACGAAATCGCCTTCAACCCACTCTATGTAGCAAAGTCTTGGGCAATAAACATACTCGTTCAGAAAACGTGCAGGCAGCAGGTCCAGAGGCCCGCCGTCCATGGTGGTGAGGGGAGTATCCATGCTGCTACCTCCTGAATACGGGTCCGAAGAGTCCCAGGCCAAAGTGGCTGGCGTATCCCAAGGCAATTGGCCCTTCTACGGGTACAGCAAACCTGATCGTAATAGCCAGGCCGACGTTCTGAGGTGGCTGCGGCGCCGGTTCACGCCTGGTTCGCACGAACCTGTGGAAGCGTCGCTCGGCCATGACCTCTCGGTCGAGAATCTCTACCTCCGTCGGCTCGGGAAGCCCCCGGCAGGCTAACTCCGCTGCTATCTGGTGCGCCAGGCTGTTCCGGTTCTTCTTCATGAACCGAGGAGGAACAAAGGGGGTCAGGCTGGTCCACTCCGCCGACACGCCCAGCAGCGGACTTTGGTTGTCACCCGGGCCCAGAAGCGAAGCAAAGTCGCCAATGGCTCCCGTGCCCACCACCGTGACGTACAGACCATCTTCGTCACCCTTGGTCCACGTCTGCCGGATGCTGTAGATAGCTTCCATAGAGATGGGGTCGATGCCCATAGGGGCCCAAAGGAGGAAGTGGTCCAGGTGCCCCGGCTGATCCAGGCTGACCGGCAGGATGTGCAGATGCTGATGGCCCGTGCAGAGAGTACCGTCACGCTCCCTGCCGGTGAGGCACGGAGAATCGAAACGTTCTCCCCTGCCGGCCCTTGCCACAAGAGCCCGATGGAGCAGCTCGGCCTGGGGCAGGCAGCGTGAAAGCGTGGGCAGAACATCGCTGTCGGTGTTGGATGAAGCCAGCGCCAGGAGCACAGCTTGGGCTGTGCTGTGAGGCAGCGGCTTCGAGCGCACTCTGGGGTTCGCTGTGTCCAGCGCCGAGATGTGTCTGTTGTAGATGACCTTCCTTGTGCCGGGAGGCAGCGCCCAACCATGCTTTTGGAGCCAAGGCGTAGTGCTCTGCATGGCATCGAAGAGGTCTGGAGGGTAGGGTGCTACGGCCCGCTCTCGCTCTTGCAGCGCCTTCTTGGTGGGCTTCTTCCCCTCGGGCAGTTCGGGAAGTTGCTCCAACGCTACGGCTATCTGCTCAGCGATCCATGCGTCATAGTCGGCGGATGCCACGGGTGCAAGCATCGCAATCTGTTCCGTGCCTCTTGGAGGTGGCGTCATCGATGCGTGCGGAACCACAGGCAGCCCGTGGGGCACCGGTTCTCCAGGCGCCAGCAGCCGGGCTTCAACCCAACTCTCGGCCCTGCCCACATAAGATAACTGAGAAGCCAACTGCGAGAGATACTCCCGAAGCTCGTCCTCAAGGTCCACGCTCCAAGAGACAGCCAGAAGTCCGCCGGGCTTGGCGCACGCATCCATTACCAGTGTGGTCTTGCCGCTGGCCAGGGGCATGTAGTGGCGGGAGTGCGTCGCCGGGCTGGACTTGGGAATGGTGTAGGTCGGAAGCTCTTCTGCCAGCGCCAGCACCGTCCGGCGCAGAGGGTGGTCCAAAGGCAGCGGGTCAGGGGCGTGCAGCTTCGTATAGCCCACGGAAATCAGGGCTCGGAGTATTCTCCAAGGGCTCGGTGGCCACTCTACCAAGCCCTCGTTGACGTGATGTCCCCAGGGGGTGGCGTGATACCGGCCCCCCGGGAACGAGAGTATGAGGGTAGTTGCCATATCTTAACTCCGCAGTCTGTTAATTGCTGCCTTCATCCTCGCCCTTTTCTGATTCTTCTTTGTCGCTTCCTTTCTTGAGTTCATCATTAAACTCAACCGTAGTCACCTTCATGCGGTCTTTGCATGCCTCGATGGCGCTCTTGACTGCAACCTCCAGCTCCGCCAGATCAGGAAGAACGAATCCCACGGGCCTGGCCGTCTCTACAGTCTCAACAGCCACCTCCAAGTCACAAGCCGTTCGAAGGCGCAAGCTGCCATCAACCAGGGCACGCAGCTTGAAGAGTGCGAGGACTACGAGCAGTTCCTCCACATCCTGGCCAAGACCGAAGCCACGAATCTGGCCCAGGTCGATGTTGACGTAGAGGGTTATGCGTCCCGCCGTGAACTCCTCCCTGGAGAAAGGAACGTTGCCGAAGCCCTCTTTGGTTGAGCCCGATGGGTTGACATGGTCGTTCTTCACGCCGCCGGAGATGGCCTGCTTCACCTCATCGGCCTCGATAAAGGCGGAAATGGCGCGGGCAATACGAAGCCTGCCGCCGGCAAGCTCCTTCTTGGCCAGGAAGATGCCGTGGAGCAGGCAGTTGACGTCGTACTTGAGGAGGGTCTGCGCCAGGGCCCGTCGATCGATGGGGCCGCTCTCCAACCCGCCAAGGGCCTCCTTCAACTCGTTGAAGAAGCTCTTGTCCTTACCTTCAAGGAGGTACGGGCTGTTGAGGCGGTGGGCCTCAGTAATGGAACTGGTGAAGTAACTCCGTTTTCCATCCTTCCCCGTGCGCTCAACCCGAATGTAGCTCAGGCCTTTCAGCGCAGGCAGCAATTCCGCTGAGGCCTCGTCCCAGCATGCGGCCTCCAGCCTGTTGGCCATGCTCTGGGGGCTCTCCACAAGCAGGCCCATCCCCTCCTTGGTCTGGAATGTGGCAGCACCGAGGCTTGGGAATCCCGTGGGCTGAAAACGGTGCCCCTGGACCGGCTTGAGGGGGATAGCGAACAGCAGCTTGTTGGTTCCTTCCAGTTTCTTCATGACATTGCTCATTCTAGGTCTCCTTTGTTAGTTATCATCGGACGTCTTAAGCAAACATTCCGCAAGCAACGTTGCGGAGTAACCAGAAATTGGAAATGCGAGAGCCGAGGCCAACCGCCTTGCCAGTTGCGGCGAGCCGACGACGTGTCGGATCTTGGGCCGAAGCCCCGAAGCGGAGAGTCTGGCGATGGCCATCTGCCCGGCCGTTGCCAGGTCGCCTGCGGCCAGCCTCGAGACAATGGCGGGGTCGCATCTGACATGAACTTCGCCACTACCCCGGGGCAGTTTCCAAGGCAGGCAGACCAGCCTGAAGAGGGCGAAGAGTGCCAGTTCGTGCAGGTCGGCGTTTTGGCCTGGAGTTGAGTGTGGCCGCTGTGGGCGCTCCAGGGCCATCAGCGACCGAGCGAGGCTGAGTACTCTCCTGTCGTCGAGGCCATAGGCCAGGAAGGTTCGGATGTCGCTGAGCCTGGCCGTGCACTGGTCGGGGGCCTGCAAAGGCAGCAGTGCGCCGGCACCTCTAGTGGCCATGACGAGGCGTCGTTGCACGAGGGAGGTAAGGTCATCTTCCAGCGATGCGCCGAAGCAGACTACGGCGGGCTCTTTCCTGAGACCGGAAGCATCTTGGGCGAAGCGGAAGCCATCCAGTGGCAGCCAGTGCATACGAACGGGGTTATGCCCTCTGCCATCAACCGATTGTGCTGCCAGAGCCAGAGCGAGGCGGTACTCAGGGGAGCCGTTGTCTGCGGCCCGAGCCCACCCTTGGGAGAGGGCGGGGATGGGGCGGAGGTTCTTATCTTTGGTGAACTTCCCCGAGGAGAGCATTTGGGCCTCGAGTTCGGCGAGGGCCATGAGGAGGTTCTGCCAGCGGTCGGGCTCGTTGCCGTGGCTGCAGACTGCCATGATGGCTTCGTCGAGGACCATGGTTGCAGTGGTGAAGGATTTGGGGGCGTTCTTGTCCGAGGCAGCGCGTCGAACGGCATCAATCCAGCCGAATCGGTCCAGGTCGTCCAGCAGTTCCTGGTTGGGCTGTGCGACAACCTGCCAGCGTCCCAGGGGGATTGCCAGGTTTGATTGGCCGTTGCGTTCCAGGTAGCCGAAACGCTGGAACTGGGATACCCCGCGGGCGGTTCCCAGGCGGGCGACGGCTCTTGCGAAGTCCACGGAGCGTCCTGCGCTTCCGCGGCCCAACTGCACACGCCCTGCACCGAAGAGCGCTCGGATTTCTTGAAGGGTAGCGGGGTTGCTCCAGAGTGGCATCCACTGTTCGCCACGCTCACTGCCTTCGGGGGCCGATGCTGATGCGTAGCCTGTTGATTGACCTCTGACAGCGAAGGGCGCGGCGAGGAACGCCTGGCGTGACGAGGCCTTCTTGGTGATGGTGGGAAGGAGCACCAGGCTTCCCTCTATCATTAATACATAGTCCCAGGGATTGGCGCCGGCGTTGGCATCGAAGCCGGCGGTCATGTTGGCACCGCCGGCTTGCCCAGGCAGGAACTGACCCACGGGCAGGTCGGTTACAGAGTTGGTGGAGTTCTTCTCGAAAAGAGAAGTCTCAAGCCACGGCGTTGCTTGTGGCAGTGGCGCTGCCTCGGGCGAGGAGAGTTCCATCAGCTTGCCCAGGGACTCCATGTACTGTTTCGTGAAGTCGTTCTTTCCGTCGTTGCCGCCGCTTCCCAGGATGGATGGCCTGTCGATCTTGCCATCGGGGCCCAGGGACATGGCCGAATCGAACCAGTTGAGGTGCGACCCTCTCCAGGACCTCCGCATAGCAGGTATGTCGTTCTCCTTCAGGGCCTTGAACTTCGCCTCAGCGGCTCGGAGCCGCGCCTTGTAAGCCGGGGACTCTCTTATGGCCTCTGCCTCGGTTTTCGTCAGGCGCCGGCCATCGGGGCCTATCTTCGATTCGCCCTTGATGACGCGAATTGCGTCATCAGCCTTGGCCAGTTCCGACGTCTGCTGGAAGGCAAGCTCAATGGCGGCCTTGAACTCGGAGAACCTAACAGACTGTGAGTTTCGAATCACGTCGAGGGTGGGGTTTGCCTGGGCGAAGACGAATCCGGAACCCTTGTTCCAGGGTGCGATGATGGCCGAGGGTTTGTAGTCGTTCAGGAAGAAGCTGATGAGCTGCTCTTTGTCCAGGGCAGTAGCGAGCATCATCTGTTCGTCTTGCCACCAGGCGCAGGCATCGGGGTCGGCCTGTTCGGCCACAAGCCTGATGATACCGAGCCCTTTGAGGTAGTGAGCAAGGGGTTGCGGGGAGCAGCCGGTCAAGTGATGTAGATGCATGTTACACCTCACTGCCAGAGTTGTTACTGAGCTTCTGCAAGTCGGGGGCCGGGATTCCTCGTGATGCCCGGATGTCGGCCACTCTGAGAAGCCCCTCCAGGAAGCAGAGAGCGAAGGGACCGTGTTCCTTGAGCAATTGGTCGCAGCGGTGGGCCCACGAGGCGCCGGTCACGGGTGAAAAGCCCATGGTGGCCGGTTCAAGAGTGAGTCTGATGTTCCGAAGTTGTGATGTTCCGTGGTTGGAGAGAGCGATATCAACTTCTTCGATGGTATCGCCTTCACGAACGCCGGCAACGGGGATTGTTCCATCGTCGGCTCTAACGACCTTCTGGTCCATGGGGGTAGCGTTCCAGGCCAGCCGCATCTTGCCGTGGTGTGACGCGGCCAGGTAGGCGGCGAGGTTGAAGGAGGGGGCGTCCAGTGTGGCCAGTTCCAGTGCGGCGGGGGTTGGCGCTGCGGCCTCGCCATCTGGGCAAGGCGAGCCTGAGCCGTTTCGCAGGAGGGCCGCCACTTCGGACACAAGCGCCTCATGTTCGGGTGCGGCTTGTGCCAGGGCCCAGAACATGGCGAGGGTGCTTGCCAGTTCGTGTCGGAATCCCGGGCGCCGGTCCGATTCGGACACGGTGTACCGGGTTCGGTCGTTCTTGGGTTTCCACGCCTCATCGGGGGCTTTGGCCAGGTCGAATCGCCCCGGGTGGCCCTGGGCATCGGGGTTGATACAAGCGACGAAGGCTTTATGGGCCTTGCCGACGTCGTGCCATCGGGCGGCGATGTCACCGATTCTGGTGAGCTTTTCGTCCAGTTGAACGGACATCGAAAGTGCCTGCCAGTGTGCGGCAACGTGTGCGCCATGGTCAGCGATTGTCTGCCAGGGGCAAACGGAGAGGTCGTCGCTCTCGTGTGCGCTGTCGGCTATCTGGTCTCTGTGTCTGGGCTTCTGCTGGACGGGGGCCACGGTATCATCTTTCTTGCCGGTCCACCCTTTGAGGGTTGAGTAGCCTCCGCAGCGGCTGTCGACCAGGACGGTCTGTCCGGGGTAGATGGAGTCTCTTGTGCATGGAATCCACTTGCCGTCGAGGTAGTCCCAGACCCAGGCAAGGCGGTCGGCCAGGAGTTCTTGCACCCATTTGCCTCCTTCGCCGATGGGCACTGCGCAGAGTTCCTCACGGGAGGGGGCGATGGTTGCATCGGGAACGTGGTTTTTGGGGAGTTCTCGCCAGAATACCCTGAAGTCACGCTCATCGCCGCTGCGAATGAAGCGGCTGATATCCACATCGGCCCCTGAGAGGTCGGTGCTGGTGTCGACCAGTTCCAGCAACTCCCGATGAAGGAGCAGGTGCATCGGATCGTAGGGGTAGAGCCCCTCGAGCGACGTGGGGTCCAGCTCTCTCTCCAGGTTCTCCAGTCCGGCGATTCCGCCGTTGCCCAGTTGCGTCAGCGCCCCCCGTGCTGCCTCCAAAGCGTCGGCGGTGTAGGGTGCGGCCTTCTTATCGTCAACGAACTGCTGGTCGACGATCGTGATGTTTGCTGTTCCGCCGTATCGGGCAGCACGGCCGAATCGCTGGACGAGGCTGGGCCAGGGGGCCAGCTCTGTAATGAGCGATGTTGCCGAGATGTCAACGCCGGCTTCGACCACCTGTGTTGCAATGATGATGCGGTCGATGGAGGGGGTGCAGTTCTCCCTGGCCAGAAACTCTGAGCGCCAGGTTTGGCGTTCGATCCCACGGAAGCGGCTGTGGACAAGGCGCACGTCCACCGTGGATCTCAAGAGCGCCTTCTGAACGATCTTGTGAACCTCGTTGGCCATCTTCACGGTGTTGAGCACCACAAGCGTTATTCGCCCATACTCTGTGGGCGCCGACTCTTCGTGGGCCCGCAGTACCTGCTCGGCGATAGCCTTGGCGCCATCCACGGCTACCACGGTCACGGGCTTCTCCACATCCCAGAAATGCCCTTGCTGCAACTCCTGAGGAATCTGGACAAGCTCCGAAGAGAGTGACTCCAGCAGCGCTGCAGTATCGACGCTGCGAAGCCACGACGGCTGCAGCGTGGCGCTCATCCACCAGGTCACGCAGGGGCGTAGCGATTGCAAAGAATGTTGCTCTCGAATGGCTTGGAGTTGGGCCGATGTTGCCAGCCCGACGTCCATCAGCTGGACCTCATCCATTACCCAGAGCGCATCTTGGTTCAGCAGGCCGAACTGCAGCGGCCAGCGGGCCCGTGAGGCCGAGTAGCCCCGGTTGAGGGCAGCTGAGATGAGCATGTCCTGGGTGCCCACGAGGATGGCGGGTCGATCGGGATGAAGGTCCCACTCTTCGCTCTCGATGCCACCCATCAAGACGTGGACCTCGACCCCGTACCGCCCCGAAAGGCGTCGAAGTTCGTCCGCAGTCTGCTCAACCAGCGTCCTCATGGGAAGGCACCAGACCAGCCTGTTGGGCCAGGCGGCATCGTTCCTTTCCAGACGGTGGTAGAGCCAGGCCGAGGCTACCCCAACGGTCTTTCCGAACCCCGTAGGAATTCTGATTAACCTGCTGGCAACACTGGTGGATGCCCCCAGCGAGGATTGCCACCAATGAGGTTCATGACCCGTCAACTCCCTGAAATAGCTGGCATAATCCGGCATCGTCAACTCCAATCAGCTTGTTTGGCGTCTATCCAATCGCGTGACCGTCTCATCTCCTGGAAATTCTGACCACCACGCGTTCACTAACCATATTCAGCCATTGTAACCTAGCGCCCCTGCTTCCTCCGTCAACGAAAAAATCAACATGCTCTAACATCGCCATCCAGCGGCATCGGCGAAATCATCGAAAGGCCTCGCAGACAGGCCAATCTCTCCCCGCCAATGGAGCGCAGAATACGGGGTGGGGTGGGTCAAATGCGGTCCTACCCCCCGCCCCCCAACGGATTTTTTTCAGCGTTCGAGTTGGATAGTGCGGAGGGGTTGGGGAGGTTGTCCCGCATCAGGTCTCTTGTGAGCACGAAATATCAGCGCAGGAGCGTTGCCGAGCAGTTGATTGGACTGGTGGCGGGCCCGTATGGAACAACTATTGACGGCAAGCTCAAATATGCAGTAGAAGCAAGGAATTGGTCTGGAGGACGTGCCGGCGGCCTATTGGCGCTGGCGATTTCGAGGCATGTGTGAGGGGGAGAAATAGTATGAGCAACGTCAACCGAGTCCACATCGAGCTGCAGCGCGTCCAAACGTGGCTCTTCGCTGTACCTCGCCTACGGGCGATGGTCGGTGCCAACGCTATGATCGGGGAGACATTGCGAATTGCACTGCCCGAACTGGCCCGCAGGCAGGAGAGCGGGTGGACGCTTGCCCCCATCCATGAGGCATTCCCTGCGGCAGACCCAGACGATCCGCTGAGCGAGTACGACGATCCCGCCGCAGATGCCAGAGACGGTATCATCTCTCGGGACGGCGGCCATTTCGAGGCGCAGTTCAGTGGTGGCGCCGTGGCGTTTGCCGACGCCGCAGCGGACCTGATCCGCTCAAAGCTGCCCGGTATTCCGTTTCGAGTCACCATCGACAATGAGGAGCGGAAGATAGGAGGGGTTCTCCTCCCGAGAGAACTGCCCGTGCTAGCTCCGTGCGAGTGGAGTGGGCGCGGGCTGGCTTCGGCAATCGTGAGCCAGGGCGAGGATAAGGCCTACGTGTCACTCGACGTGGAGCAGAGGCACGCAGCGGCGTCGCGAACCCGAAACGGCTTGGCTGTCGATATCGCTAGCCTACTTGGTGGGACGACCAAGCTTGGGAAGTGCGAGCGAGCCACGGAACTCAAAGCGTTGGTGGGGGAACGGTACTTGGCGATTATCCACGCCGACGGTAATGGCGTGGGCAGCGGTGCGGGCAAAGGGGATAGCGAGCGTGCGGAGTTCTTCCACAGAAACCGTGTGTTGCTCCGACGGGCAGTCAAGATGGCCATAGATTCGCACTGTCCCGATGGTGGCAAGGCACCTCTCATTCCGCTGATGCTGGGTGGCGACGACCTCCTCCTGCTGAGCAGGGCGGAGGTCGCGCTGCCGTTCGTGGTGAGCCTGTGCAAAGAGCTGGAATCGCTCCAGCAGGAGAGGACCGGCTTCAAGCTCACGCTTGGTGTTGGCGTAGTGATCGCAAAGCATACTGTCCCAATACATCGTCTGCACGAGGTTGCCGAACAGCTCACCGGCTCGGCAAAGCGCCGGTTTCGTGGGTTCAGAGCCGATCGCAACAAGCGTTCCGTTGTTGATTGGGCGGTCTTCAGCAGTGCCTGGGCTGATGACCCGGTAGAGGCCCGCATGCGCGACTGGCTTCGCGGCAGCGGCGACAACCTCCGGGTGCTCTCGCAGCGGCCTGTGGATGTGCTGGGCCAGGGACTCGATTCCCTTCAAGGCCTTGTTGACGGGGCACTGAAGTTAGGCGCCGCACCTCGTTCACCGCTTCGGTACCTGATTGACCAACTCCCCCGTGGTCGGCAGCTGTCTGAACTTGCGTTCCAAGAGCTTCCCAAGGGTGCGGAGTTGCCACTCAAGGATGCAGGCGTGACCGATCTGTGGCGCTCCGTCGGCAAGACGCACATCACGTCGTTGCTCGACTTGGTTGAGATATCCGAGATAGCCCGCCTCGGCCGCACTCCGGACCCGGGCCAAGGAGTAGAGGAGGCCCCCAATGGCTGAGCAGTGGATTCGCAAGCGGCTCCAAGCAGAACTCCTTTCAGACGCGCACCTTGGCTCAGGCTCGGGCGGCGGGGGCATCGATGCGCTGGTGGCTCGTGACCGGCATCACCGACCCGTAATCTGGGCCTCACATATCGAGGGGGTCTTGCGTGATGCGGCCAGGCGGCTTCATGGGGAAAGCGAGGCGGCGCTTCTTTTCGGCCGTGCCGGCGGCGAGCGGCAGCGAGCCATCTTCACTTCGCTGTATACCACTGATGATCCAGCGAGTCACATCTGGCGATCGACCGCCCGCACTGCGTTCGACAATAGTGCGCCGAAGGACGATACGCTCAGGGTCATCGAATACGTGCCGCGGGGAACCAAGCTGTTCGGTGAAGTGGAACTACCTGTGGGCCAGGTCGGCGCTTTCGTCAGGCTGGTCCAGGAGGTAGATGCTCTCGGTAGTGGTCGGTCTACCGGGGCGGGTCGCGTCAGGCTATCTCTCTCCGATGTGCCCGACTCAACGATGGACATTGGTGAACCTACCGGCCGCCTTCTGCTGCTATTGAACAGCCGGGATCCGGTCTGCATCACGGCGACGGCGACCCCGGACAACCTTGTCCCCAGCCTGGCCTACCTGCCCGGACGCACCCTCCTCGGTGCACTTGCTGCATGGCTGATAGGGGAGGGCCAGGGTGATGAGGCCCGCCTCCTGACCGGCGGCAAGGTCTCGGTCAGCGACGCTCTCCCGCTGCCGCGTGAGCCGGCCAGACTTAACGCCGCCGAGGTGTTGCCCGCACCGCTGACCCTCCAAAGCGAGAAGGCGCCTGGCTCAGCAGGAGAACTGCCTTGGTGGGCACAGCCAATCGTTCCAACCAGACGGCTCGATGCATGGACACAGGGAGATGACAAGCCCAAGCTGAAGCGTCCCGACGACGACCTATTCCTGTTTCGGGAGAGTGCGAACGACGAGTGGACAACCTATCGACCTGCCCGACGAGTGCGTTTGCGCAACGGTAGACCAGACCCGTCGCAAATCGACCCATCGCTCTTCGCCATTGAGCAGATCGTGGAGGGGACTCTGTTCCTTGCCGAGCTTTCCGGTGAAGCGGGCGACCTGAAAAGGATTGCCGAGCAGCTTCTGCCCGTGCTCCGGGGTAGCCGCTGGCTGCGGGTGGGGCGAGCAGGGGCCCCTGTCGAGGTTACGCAGATTGAGTGGTTGGAAGCTGCCACACCCGTGAATACTGCCAATTCGGTGCTGCTAACGTTAACCTCGGATCTAATGGTCCGGGACGAGCACTTGCGATGGCGCACTGCGCTAGACGCCGACTCACTCGAAGAACTGCTAGGTGCGGCCATCATCCTAGAACAATCCCGTCAGGATAGTGTGATGGTTCACGGCTTCAACGGCACTTCGCGCCTGTGGCGCATGCCAGCCGCAGCGATCAGACGTGGGTCGGTGTTCAAGATTTCTGGCGTTGGCGCTGCGAAGCTCGCTCAGCGGGCGGCCAGCCAACATTGGCTGGGCGAGCGCACACATGAGGGTTTCGGGCGCTTTCGTATTGATGCTGTGTTGCCCGGCGTGGCAGGCCGGGTGGGCGAACCGGTGACGCTGACGTCGCCTCCCGACATATCTGAGGAGACCATAGCTGCCAAGACTGGCAAGTGGCTCCAGGACCATAAGACATTGGCATCGTTGGGTCGTGGCAGCGCGCCGAAACCCAGTCTATCTCAGTGGCTCGATCTTGTGGGTGATTTGGAAGGATGCTGTCCTACCGCCATTTCAAGCCGTCTTGAACCAACGACAGCGGGTGGTAACAGTTGGCGGCAAGAAGACGCTAGGGCAATACTCAAGAAGCTCAACGACGGAGCAATTCTGCCGCAGCAGCGAAGTCTTTATGCGCGTTACTTCGTTCGATGGTTGCGTGCAGATCTGCGCTCGAAACTGAAGGAGACCTAATGCACACAAAGCTGACACTGTTCACGGCAACCCTTGTGCAGGACTCCGCACTCTCAGTGTCGGGGCTCGACCGGGAGGCCAGCGCCGATCAGCCTTTCGCAATTGTTGACGGGGTACCCACGTTGCCGGGGAGAGGCCTAAAAGGGGCGGCGGTAGCAATGGCCAAGCGCTTCTTCCAATCTCTGCCTCGCTGCATCTCTGCGGATGTTGGGGAGAGCGCTCTTCGGCGTTCGGCCTGGGAATTCGCCGATGCCAGGACGGGCGGTGAACCTCAAGTCCGTACCGGGGTAGGAATTCGCCAGCGGACCGGAGCGCGTGCGGGCGGCGTGCTGTACCAGCGCGAGGTAATCCCGGCTGGCACGAGGTGGGAGCTGAGCTTCCGGGTAGACCGCTCACATACACTCGATGACGAGGAATTCAGCGAAGCCGAGGGCATTCTCGGATACGTGCTGGCGGAGCATTGGGCCAAGGGACGCTGCTGGCTAGGTGGCGGTGCAGCGCGTGGACTCGGGTGGTGCCATTTGGAGTCGTTGAGGGCGTATCGTTTCAATGCAGACGCCTATGAAGCCTGGGTCAAGACAGGCCGGGTGACCCTACCGTCACCTCTGGAAACGGTACCCGTTGTCGGCCCGACACGCTCATGGTGTTTCCGAACGCTTGACGTCAACGTTTCGTTTGGTGAGTACAGGCCCGAGCCCAGTGAGGCCGCCTGGGGCGTCGACATGTTCACAGTGGGCTCACACGAAACCGAGCGAACGTCACAAGCGACTGGCGGCGGTCATTGGGCAAAGCCAGCCTGGGCGATGGCACGGGGTACGCCCGACAGCTTCAGCACCGACCGTTCGCTGTTGATGGAGAGAGGGAGGCCGCTACTGCCGGGGGCAAGTATGCGCGGGCCGTTGCGGCATGCCTATTCGCGGATGAAGCGCGCTGAGGGTTGTGACATCCAGGACCCACACGAGGTGCAGGGCGATGTGGGGCCAGACGATGCTGCAGGGAAGGCATTTGGTACTGTCGGAAAGAGCAGCCGCATTCTGATCCGCGACGCATGCGCCGAGGGAGAATGGGCTGCGGCGAAATTGCACATGCACGCCGAGGACGAGTTCTCCGCTGGATCGTACGGCAGTGCCAAGCGGGACGCTGTCCGGCTTCTTCGGGGCACTTTCCCCGTCCGCATTGTCGTGGAAGGCGGTGATGTTTCTGAGGTCGAAGAGCTTGTGACAGTTGTCTATCGTCAGGTTGCACTTGGAGCCCTTGGCCATCTTCCAATCGGTGGTCACAAGACACGGGGGGCCAGCTTCGGACGCTGGGAGGCCAAGCCGTGGGTCAACGATGATGTCATTGCGGTCCGGACACATGAGGGACCGACGGGGCTTCCACAATCGGTCGCAGACCCAGGTCGTTCGACGCCCAGCCTCATAGAACCACCCTGCAACAGCGAGGCGTTGGTGCGAACCGAGACGGGGGAGCTGGCTGAGCCCCTGACGCTGGGCTTGGCGTCGAAGCTTGCTAAGGCGGCGCTTGGAGAGACGTTGGTTGCCTGGTGGTGCGAGCCGACCATTGACATTGGACTGAGTAAGCCTCCTACAACGTTCGGCACCTCCTGGCCTGCCGAGGAGGCGCAGCTCCATGTCGACGAGATTGCTTTCTTCGCTCAGCGGGCGGTCTGGCGCGCTGCCCGAACATCTAGGGGCAACCGGTTCGCACTGATTGAGGAACTCGATGCCAACTCTGACAAGACGATGCGGGCCACAGTGCTCCACACGCCGGCAAGGCTGCACGCTTTCCGCCGTTTCGGATCGGCCGAGACTGGTCAGGGCAACGTACTCCTACGGGAGTGGCACGTAGACGGTGATATCCTCGGATTCACGATTGCAAGGGAGGTGCGCTAATGCCAGGTAGAGACGACAAGCAGCACCGGATTCGTGTCCGTACGCTCGATGGCAAGCAGCGTGATACAGCTGAGCTGAATAGGCTCAAAAGCAACCTTCTCGGCATGCCTCACCTCGATATCGTTCGCACCGTCGTCGCTACGGAGTTCATAATTCTAGCATCCAAGAAGGCTCACATCGATCAGGCCAGCCAGAAGCTTCAACATGCAGGACTCGAAGTCATCGAGGGCGGCGATACGGCGGATGAACTGGCCCCATCGGGCCCATCAGCGGAGCCTAGAAAATCGGGCGGTCGACATGAGCAGGGCGGTGCCCCGACGGCTGGGCGAACTCAGCAGTGGCGGCAAACTCAACCGCAAGGTCAGCAGGGTACCGTGAATGTGGACCGGCGACCCCTCCCCGGGAAGCCTTATGGCTTCGTGGCGCTTCCTGCGGAGCTAACCGGTGCGAAGCCGGTCTGGCACGATGGAACGAGCGCCCGGGACGGGCTCTCCGGCGAAGTTCGCTTTGAGTTGGAGACACTTACTCCGCTCCTTGTCGGCTGGGAGCGTGGGCAGGTCGGCGACGTAAGCGTTGAGTGGCCAGTGCCTGATCGTCTGGCCGGTACAGAGCTGGCCCAGAAGAAGTCGGTGCTTTGCCCGCTACGCGCACCGTGGGGGAAGAGACCGGTGGTCATTCCAGGCGACTCACTGAAGGGGCTGCTTCGGCACGAACTGGGAGCGCTCCTCGGTGCTCCGATGGAGCGGGTGGCTGAGCGCTCATATTCGTACCGCCCGAACGCCATGTACCCCCCGGAGGCTCCGAACCGCTTCCTGGTACCTCGACTTGCGCGTGTGCTGGAAGGACACATCGAGCTGAAGCCGATAGTCGACGAAGGTCAAGCTCGAGTGCCGACACGTCTAGAGCTATTCCCTGATAATCTCCGATACAACAAGCGAACGAACGAGTTCGACTACCGGTTCGACCAGGCGGGCGGTTCACGCTATCGAGGTGGGCAGGGTGCCGGACAGAAGCTCAACTCGAAGCGAGATGTGCACTACTCTTTGAAGGTCCTTAGGGTGTCGACCACAGAGTTGGCGGACGTGCCGCCTGCAGTTCGGGCCGGCTATCTTGCGACAGTCCGTCATCTGGTCGACACGGTTCACGGGCACTTTTCTGAGCGGAGGCACCCTGATGTGCCAAAGGAGATGACAAGCGAGGAAGCCAGAGCACGTATCCTGACGGCGGCCAGGGATGAGGTCTTCCAGCCGGGAGATTAC
>Ga0302238_1001722_pt1 | contig 17029 bp, 11 predicted proteins | sample AAG_UR_Asn_MG_FD_193527 | JGI IMG/M metagenome (GOLD analysis project Ga0302238, IMG submission 193527) | Enriched activated sludge microbial communities from anaerobic digester in WTTP, New Holstein, Wisconsin, United States - AAG_UR_Asn | ecosystem: Engineered > Bioreactor > Anaerobic >...
GGGCAACGGGCGGACAATGGGTGGACGTTCAATATGACCAACGGGTGGGCAACGGGCGAACAACGGGTGGACGTTCAATATGACCAACGGGTGGGCAACGGGCGGACGTTCAATATGACCAACGGGTGACCAACGGGCGGACACATCGGTCCGCCCCTACGGGGATATGGTGAACACCGGGCGGGCAACGGGTGGACGTTCCATATGACCAACGGGTGGGCAACGGGCGGACGTTCAATATGACCAACGGGTGACCAACGGGCGGACACATCGGTCCGCCCCTACGGGGACATTGCGGACACCGGGTGGGCAACGGGCGGCCCCGTATTCCGGGCAACGGGGGAACACCGGGCGGACACGGCGGTCGTTGGGATTCCCTTTGACATTGGGATTTCCTTGGGCTAAAAGCGAACTCAGAATTCGCTTTTGCTGGGGGATGGCATGGCCCAGTACCGAAAGGATGAGGTTCAGGCAGCGATTCAGAAAGCGGCGCTCTGGTTGTTCGCACATCGGGGGTACCAGGAGGCGACGCTGGCGGATATCGCAGCCGGGGCAGGGGTCTCCACGGGGAACGTCTATCGCTACTACTCGGGGAAGGAGGCTCTCTATGAGGCCCTTGTTCCCCCTGCACTGGTGGAGCGCTTTACTGGGCTTCTGCATAGCCGGATGGATGCCCTGAAGGGGGTCGCTGATGCGACTGCCTTGGACCATGGGGCTCCGTTTCATGTCTTTGCCGAGGAGCTTCTGGAGTTCTGCATCGCCAACAGGCTGGCCGTTGTGACCCTGCTGGCCGGCTCAAAAGGTACCCGCAACCATGGATTTGCCGAGAGCCTCGTGGTGGACCTTACGGAGCGGGCCATTGGCCATTTCCGAGAGTTGAGGCCGGGCCTGCGGGTCACCAAGAGTCATCGATTCACCTTGGCCCAGGTATATGGGGCGTTTCTGGCGACCAATACCCGCCTGCTGCTGGAATTCGATTCGCCAAAGGCGCTCAGGGAGGCCATCTTGCGCTACTCGGCCTATCATCTGGCGGGCCTGAAGGCGCTCTTCGAAGCTGTGAGCTGATTACCGACGGGGAACCATGGTGGTTCTGCCGGCGGATGCGGTTCTTTGCAGTAAAAGCGAATAATATGTTCATTTTTGCCCCAGGTTGGGGCTCAGGCCCTTTGATGGGCGGGAGGGATTTCTATGAGTCAAAGGTCTTGTGATTCGAATCGAATTCTGGTGTTGGGGGCCACGGGCACAGTGGGCAGCATGGTAGCCCGATTGTTGCTGCAGCGCGGCAGCGACGTGGTGGCGGCCAGCCGGCGCCCAGACACGTGGGCGTTGCCGGGGGCAGAGTGGGTCTCCTTCGACTACGAGGCTCCGGGGACCTTTGCTGGTGCGGTAGCCGACGTCCAATCGATGTTCATGGTGGTGCGTCCCGGCGACGATGCGCCGCAGGCTACGGCAATTCCCATGTTGGAGGAGGCACGAAGGGCGGGGGTTGGCAAGGTGGTGCTGCTCTCGGCCATGGGGGCGGAGCGTCGTCCGGAGTTTGGGCTGCGTATTCTGGAGAGATACATAGAGGAGAGCGGTTTTCGGTTTGTGCATCTGCGGCCCAACTGGTTCATGCAGTTGTTCACGGCGGGGCCGCTTCACCACGACCTAATGACCACGGGGGCCCTGCATCTCCCCGCCGGCGATGCGGCCATCAGCTACATCGATGCAGCGGACATCGCTCAAGTAGCTGCCCGGGTATTGACCACGGCGGAGTACGACGGCCAAGGCCTTACGTTGACGGGGCCAGAGCCCATCAGCCATGCACAACTGACCGGCGAGCTATCTGCTTTTACCGGTAGGATATTTCGGTACGTAGCACTGTCGGAGGAGCAAGCCCGTGCCGGTCTGGCCTCTGGCGGTTTCTCAGAGGCCAGGATAGAGCGGCTGATTCAGTTCTACCGTCTGGTTCGAACGGGGGTGTGTGCCCCCACAAGCGACGCTACCCAACGTGTGACCGGGGCCCCGGCAGCTACCTGGCAGCAGTTTGTGCAGCGGAATCTGGCAGCGTTTCTCTGAGCGGGAAGTGTGTGGTGAACCGACCCTTCGCCGCTGTTTGGTTGCGTTCGGTCTTTGTAGCCTAAGTGCGGAAGTGAGTGGGATGTGGGAGGGGGCAGGGGGAGGGCTGTCGCATATCTGGCACACAAGATGCAAGTAGACCGGTTTGGTACGGATTGTTGCCATGAGTGTGGTCCCGTACTTCACACCACTGACCGTGGTGTGGAAAGATGCTACACGCTATCCACAGGTCGAACGCAGGTTTTGGGAGGGAGCGATGAGGAAGGAAGCAGGAGAATGGTTGCCAAGTTTAAGACTGGGTGGGGCCTGGGCCCTCTCGGCGTTACTGGCTTTGGCAGTGGCTGGTGGTTGCGACGCCGACTCCGACGAAGCCGATGCCGGAATCAAGGATGCGGTAGTTGATTCCGGGGGAGATGCCAGCGTCGAGGTGGCTGCTGGGGACGAAGCCGACGACCTATCGTTGGTGGCCCCTGACACTGAGGTTGAACGGGACGGAGACGTTGGTGGTGACGGTTGCGATGCAAAGCAGGTGGACACCGCTGTTGAGGAGGTGAGCGTGGTACCCGAGGATCCCTTCCTGGTTGCAGCGCAGCTCAAGGTGGATGCATTCAGGGCACTCTGCAAGGAATTGGAGGTACCGGACAGCTTGCGAAGGGAGACGGGGGATGGGCCGTTGAAGGATGCAGGCAGCTTTGACCCGAATACATTCCTCAGCGTACTGGACAGGATCAGTATGGAAGATGGCTGGGTGCTGGACTACATATACACTTATCGGTCTGATCTGGGAGGATATCCAAGCCTCGTAGCCCGGGCCGCATCAAGTCCACCTTGCCAACAAGACCCCGCTGCCCTATGCGTTACCGAGGAGGTATGGGGCCATCTGGTTGTGGAGCCAGGCAAGGAGGGGCTGTTCCAGGTGCTGGTGCTGCGGGTGATGGGCGAACAGTTCTACAGGCACTGGCACTTCTCACAGGACTACCGGCTGGTGCTTACGCAACAGGCATTGGATGCCTGGAAGAGCGAGCAGTTGCAGGCCGTTGATGTCGAAATGAAGGAGGCGTTCCAACTTGGTACGGAGGCCTTGGTCGTGCATGCATCGGCGGAGATGACAGAAACTGGTCTGGTGATCGACCACGTGAGGGTAGGCTGGAACTCGGAGCCCTTCCGGGGAATCACGGAGGTGGCCGCCGACGCACCCCACGAATTGGTCGGCCACAATAGCGCCGAGACCGGCCCACTGATTGATTGTTTCTGGTGCGTTACGCCTTGATGGCCCCGCCTCCCCTTCACGGGACCGCTTCCGAAGAGGGCTCATCCCCCTCTTCCAGCTCCATGCTTGGGGCCTTGGCCTGCTCAGAACACTACCGATGCTCCGCCGAAGTAGGACTGCTCGCCTAGGGGTGAGGCTTCGGCGTAGAGCCCCCAGCTGTCGAAGAAGAGGCTCAGGCCGCCGCCTATCTGGTAGTGGTAGATGTCGGTACCGGTTGCCGGCTCGTCCTCACCGCCGAACCAGAGTGCCGGGCCCCCGAAGACCCTGGCGTGTACGTAAGGCGAGAAGCGCTGCCAGAGCAGCCAGCCAGCCCTGGCTCCCAGGCGCGCATCGATGGCTACCCAGGTGTTGGACCCTTCGCCTCTGAGTTCCGTGCTACTCCAACTGCCCGCCAGTGAGGTGCTGAGGTCCACGAAGGGGCGCCAGACCTGACTTGTCAAGGCGCGCCAGTTTGCCGTGATATTCACGAGGGCTCCTGGAAGGAAGTCGTGCTGCTCGCCTCCCGAACCCAATGTCCCCGCAATTATGGCCCCGAGACCCGCCCGGAAAGACCAACTGCCACCGGTCAGCCATGTGGCCCCTGCGCTCACGGTGTGCTGAGTAATGTCCATCTCGAAGCGGTCGTCGAACCTCAACCTTGAGCTGTAGTAACCATACCCAGCATCCAGCACCATGCCGCCTTTGTTTGGCGCCTTCGAAGGCCGCTGGTCTGCACTGAGTTCGTCTGAGCTATCCAACATTCCTCTGCATGGTGGGGGCTGACCGCCCGGCGGTGGTACCCCTCAGGCATAGCCCGTTGATGGAAGAGCCATGGTCGAAACGGCCAGTAGCAAAGCGACAATGGGCAACGAGTTATTGTGCATTTCCAACCTCCTGGCCAAGGATGGGCACCGCAGGGCCGTGTGGCCAGAGCGGAAAAGCGCCCCACGTTGCTGGTTGGTTTTGGGTTGTTGGTAGTGGGTAGCTCGGGCAGGGAAGGGGTTCCATATCCGTTTTTCGCTGACCCCTTGACCGCCCAGAGATGGGGCTTCATAATTGCCCGAGCAAAACGGGCCAGAGCCTCCGTCTTGGGCGTGGCCACTTCACTGGGAATCGAACAGTCCTGCAGAACAATATGGGAGGGCAAAGATGAGTAGCAGAACTCTGCTGGCCGCTGTACTGGGTTTGATGTTGGCAGCACCAATCTACACGGCACAGGCGCAAGGCAAGGGCCCTGAAGGGGGCAAGAAGGTCAAGAAGGAGAAGGTGACTGGGGTAGCGGCGGGCGAGGAGGATGTTGCAGCCGAGGAAGAGGGCAAGGCGAAAGGCAAGGGTAAGCCCGACGACAAGGGTAAGCCCGACGACAAAGGCAAGCCCGACGACAAGGGCAAGCCTGACGACAAGGGCAAGCCCGACGACAAGGGCAAGCCTGACGACAAGGGTAAGCCCGACGAAAAAGGTAAGCCCGACGACAAGGGCAAGCCTGACGACAAGGGTAAGCCCGACGACAAGGGCAAGCCTGACGACAAGGGCAAGCCTGACGACAAGGGTAAGCCTGACGACAAGGGCAAGCCTGACGACAAGGTTAAGCCTGACGACACACGTGGGGACCATGGTGGCCGGGACAAGATGCCGGCGGGACTGGCTAAGGCTAAGGCCGAGAGACTGAAGGCAGAAGAGCTCAAACATGTAGAACGTATGGCCAAGATTGACCGCCTGGAGCAACTGGCAACCGAATCCGGTGACCAGCAACTCCTGGCCAAGGTGGCCGTGCTGCGGGAAAAAGAGACCATCCGGCATGAACGTACACTCAAGTCTATTGGCAAGATGGGCGGGAAAAAGCATGATCGAGTGGACCCTGAGCCTGAGCCAGAACCCGAGCCTGAGCCAGAACCCGAGCCAAGGCCCGACCCAGAAGGGGAGCCCGAGACCGAGCGCGAAACTGGGTCCGAGCCAGCATCCGAGCCCAAGCCAGAAACGGAGGTGAGGAGATGAAATACCTCAATGCTGCGATTATGGTCATGTTCGCTTTTTCTGTAATTTCGTGTAGTAAGACCGATAATCAGCAGGTTCCGAAGGGCGAAAAGGCTCCGGAGTCAGCCACGGCCTCTCCGCAGAAGCAGGCTGGGCCTCCGGAAGTCCAGAAGCCCCAATCGGACCCTGGCACCACTGCTCAGGCCGAGCAGGGAAAGCCAGCCGATGCGGGCGCCTTGACTGCAAACCCCATCGAAGAGCAGGAGGGTGCACAGCCGGAGGGTTTCGGGATCCCGGCGCCGCTACTCTCACCTGAGGAGCGTGAGGTGGCCCGGAAGGCCGCTCAAGCCATAGCGGCAGAGCAGATAACCGCCACCAACGTTGGGGCCCAGGCTGAGGCTATGGCCAGGGAGATAGAGAAAGAGCTGGAGGAGCTAGCTCCTGCGGCCGACTGAGTCCGTTGACGTCGTCCAGTATCGTCGTCCAGTATCGTCGTCCAGGACCAACCGTCGACGGCTACGCTTCTTGGCCAAGGCTTCGTCGTTCAAGCTGTCAACCCACCTTCGCTATCGCTTCGGCCGGACTACGGCTACGAAATGCCTCTGGTGGAGGTTCCGGTCCCCAGGCAACGGATCCTCGCCTTTTTGCGAAGGTGGCCTTGCCCTGTGAACTATCCAGTGCTACAAGGGCCACAAGTTCTAATCTGTAAGCTGCTGGGCTGTGGAGGCTTGTGATGTTGTCGAAGTTCGTTCCCCCTCAGGTGACCGTGGTGCTATGCCTGATGGTTCTTCTCTTAGCGTGCTCGGGGAAATCCGGTGGTTCTGAAGAGGGGCTAGACGGCAGGTTGGATGGGCTTACAGATTCTGGTCCTGGCATGGAAGTTGACGCTGTTGTCCCCGAGGTAATCGACCCCGACGCCCCCGTGGGGCTCAACGCCAGCGTCTCTGTGGGTGTGGACGACCAGGGCGTTGTGCACCTCTTCGCCGACAACGACGAGGACCTCTTCTTTGCTCAGGGCTACGTTGTAGCGACGCACCGGTTATACAGCATCGATGTGTTCCGGCGACGGGCCACGGGACGTATGGCTCAGTGGCGGGGCGAGTCCTGGCTTGGGGCCGACAAGCTCATGCGCACTTTGGGCTTCACGCAGATAGGGGTTCGCAACCTGGCTCATCTGCGGGATACCTCGCCGGCGGACTACCGCCTCATGCGAGCCTACGTGGCCGGCGTGAACCGCAGAATCCAGGAGATCGCCTCCGGGGCCGCACCCTTGCCGGCGGAGTACGCATCTATGGGTTCCGATTACCAGCCCGAGCCATTTCTTGACCAGGATGTCACGGCCATGGGGGCGCTGCTGGTCTTCGGTTTTGGGGCCCAGATGGAGTTCGAGATTCTTGCTACCGCCGTGCTTGCCCTCATGGACGACGGCGAACTGCTGCCTGCCTACGAGCCTGGCCTGCCCGTCTTCATTATGGAGTCCGGGCTGGAGCAGGCCCATGCTGCGATGCAAACGCCGGCCGGAAAGCAGAGCCGTCGCACGGCGACCTCCGTGCCTCTGACTGCTGAATGGGAAGAGGACCTGAGGCGCTTCCTGAAGGCCGTGGCTGTTTGGAACCAAGCCGTGGCCCCGGCGCAAGGAAGCAACAATTGGGTGGTGAGCGGTCAGCATACAGACAATGGCCGGCCGATTTTGGCAAGTGATCCTCATGTGGGCTATTCCAGCCCCAACGACCTCTTCTTGATGCACATCAACTCCGCTGCCGAGCGAGGAACTATGGACGTTGCCGGGTGGGCCTTTCCGGGCATCCCCGGGATTCAGATGGGGCACAACCGACACCTGGCCTGGGCGCCCACGGTGAACTTCGCCGACGTGGCAGACTCGTGGATGGTTGAGGTGAAGGATGGCAAGGCGAACGTCGGGGGCACCTGGGTCGAAATTGAATCCCGGACCGAGACCATCCTTGTGAGAGATTCGGAGGGTCTTGAGCGGCCTGAGCCGTTCACCGTATCTGTGGTGCCCGGCTTTGGCGTCATGCTGCCTGACGAGGTTCTTCCCGTGCCCACCTTCTTGTTGGGCAAGGGGTCGCTGCTTGTGAATTGGGTTGGGTTCGACAGTCCCGACAGTCTGACGCTCTACAACAACTTCAACAGGGCTCGTAACCTTGAGGAGTTCGACGAAGCGGCATTAGGGCAGCGTCTTGGCATTATGAATTGGATAGGGGCGTCGGCGGAGGGGTGGCGTTATCGGGCGCACGGGTTGGTTCCGGACCGTGGACCGGCCAATGGGCGTCCTGCCGCCTGGCTTGTTATGGATGGAAGTGACCCGGCCACCTTCTGGACCGGCAAGTGGCTTGACCCCGAGCGGACTCCGCACGCACCGGGCGATCGCCCCTACCTTGCCACGGCCAACAACGACCCGTGGGGCCACAGCCTGGACGGGAACCCCGGCAACGACGAGTTCTATTACGGGGCGTACTACCTTCCCGGATTCCGGGCCCACGCCATAGAGAAGGGGTTGCAGGCAGCGGTGGAGAAGGGCGGGGTTGAGGCCGAGGCTATGCAGCGTTTGCAGATGGATTCACACAGCACGCTGGCCGAGGTGTTGCTTCCCTATCTCCAGGAGGCGGTGGATGCCATGGAGACGGAGCCTCAGTTGGCGCAGTACAAAGAGGAGCAGGGTCTAGTGGAGGCAGCGGGCAGGCTGCTGAGTTGGGACAGAGAGGCCCGCCGTGCAAGCCATGAAGCAGCGCTGTTCAGGGTCTGGTATGCCTACGTGGCGAGGGAGACGCTGGGAGACGAGATGAAGCTGGCGTTTGACGGCATGGAGGGGGCCCAGGCCATTATTCTGGCCCGCTTCGTCGTGAACACGCTGCGTCAGCAGATACCCGAATTGATGGATGTCTCACGCAGCGAGCTGATGTTACGCTCTCTGAGCAAGGCTGTGGCCGCTGTTGAGGAGCGGGGAGGGGCTCAATACACCTTCGGCGATCTGGTCAGGGCGCTCTTCTCTCCGGTGACGGGGGAGGCGCCTCTACCTGTTCCAAAGGATGGAGATGATGGGGCGGTAAGCGTAACGCAGTGTGCCATGTGGGCCGATGGGAAGCTGTTGGAGCACTGCAACTCTCCAGTGGGGGCTGTCTTCCGGGCCGTGTACACATTCGATGCCAATGGAACGCCCAGCGCCAGCTACAACATGCCGGAGGGCAATGCCAGTACAACGGAAAAATGGGTGGAGGGCCAGTACCAGTTGCTGGCCTTCCCGGCCACCAGGGATGAGTTGCCCATGAAGGAAGAGTATTCGATTGAGCCATGATGCAGAGAAGATAATAATAAATAAAGTGGAAGCTGGTTGAGCCGCTATCGCTATCCTCTGAATAGCGATTCCAAATATTTTAGTAGCAGCCCCTCGTCATTTTATTGATGATAAGCTTGTTGTAGCACTGCTTACCAGAGGGGCAGTCACTGTCGTCACAGCACACCTTGCATGCACCATCAGAGCAACAGTGATGGCCTTCTTTGCACGGTGCCCAATTGGCAGCACATATTAAAAGGGCGTCGCAACAGCTGCCGCAGCTTCCAGCAATATTGCATACGGAATATGAACCGAAAAGAAGATCTCCAATACCCCCTTCACCACCGCAGTGAGCCGGCAGCGCAACCACATCCCCGGAGATGGTGCCATTGCTGCAGTAGTCGGGGTTCGTGCATTCGTTGCCATCGCTAACGAGGCCTTGGGAGTCATCTTTGCCGTAGATGTCGCACGTTCCGTTTCCGTCGCAGTGTCCGTTCTTGCCGCATCCTCCCACGGCTGTAGGAGAGCCGCAGTCGTCTTTGGGGTCTTGGCCATGGGGCACATTGACGCAGACGTTTGCCCCGGCGCACTGGCGGCACGCTGTGCAGCTTGGAGGAGATGTGTCTTTGCCCGAGACGCCCAGGCATTGGCCGGCGGAGTTGCACTCGGCGCAGAAGCCACATTTGTAGCCCGAGGTTCTGTTGGACCAGGAGGTTTTGCTCTTTGTGATGTCACAGACCTGGCACGGGTTGTCGGGGTTGGCGGCGCCGTTGGCGATGCAGGTGGAGACGCCGAGAATATCGATGGAGCAGGCGTTGGCCACGTTCATGAGGCTGTAGCAGCCGAATTCACCACAGCGATCTTCGGAGCAGGCGTTCTCATCGGCACAGAGCGAGTGTTCGTTGTACCAGTCGGTCTGTATGGCAGATGGGTTACAGACCTTGCAGCGGAGGTCGATGGATGGGGCAGCGGTGCACTTGCACTCATAGGGGGAGGTGCAGGTGCCCGAGGCCCAGCCGGCTGTGGCGCACGACTGGTTGCAGTTGGCCTCCTGGCATACAGCGGGGATGGTCGGCCTGCATTCACAAGCGTCATAGTAAATGCAAGTACCGCTCCAACCAAGACCCATCTTAGCACAAGAAAGCTGGCATGTTGACTCCATGCAGATCCCGGCATACCACACACTCATATAGCAGCGCCAGTCATCATAGCATGTTCCGTTTATTGTGAATGTATCATATCTGCATTTGTCTTGTTGACACTTCGGAGGTGTTTCTGCCTCAGGAAGGCTGCAGACGCAGTGGTTTTCGGGTGTGCAGGAGGCAACGGAGAGGCCTTGGTTGGTGCAGACGGTGGAGCATTTCGCAGGGTCACACACGAAGGGAGTCACCTCGTCGGTGAGGGCATCACCAGACTGGTAGCACTGGCCATCGATGAGGCATCTGAAGGGTCTGACGGGGTTGGTGCAGGCGCCGGTAGTTGGGTTGCAGAGGTCTTCGGTGCACTCGAGCTGGTCATCGCAGGTGTATTCGTAGGGCAAGCAGGTTCCGTTGGGTTGGCAGGTGCTCTTTGAGCACTTGTTGGCATCATCGCAAGGAGCGCCCGATGTTATGACTTCGGCGCAGTAGCGTTGGTCTGCGCTTCCTTGGAGGCATTTCCATTCTCGGCAGGTGGATGGTGCTGCTGCGCAGTCTTGGTCTACGGCGCAGTTGCCCACGTAGCAGACGCCGTCGGCACCGCAGAATCGTCCTTCCCCGCAGGGGTTTTCGGCGCTGCATGCGACGCAAGCATTGGCTTTGCAGAGGTGGCTTGGGCAGAGGCCTTGTTCTGTGGCCTTGGTGCACTCTCCGGTCTTGCAGGTGTTTGTTCCTCCCAGGTCGCACACTTGGCCTTGGGGGCACTCCTGGTGTTCCTGGCACTCCCGGCACCAGTAGTTATCGCACACCAGGCCCAGGAGGCAGGGCTTATCGACGTCACACTGAACCTCGGTGCAGAAGCCTTCCACGCAGGAGAAGCTGGCTCCGTAGGCAGCGGTGCACTGCGTGTTGTCTGCGCAGGAGGTGCACCAGCGGTCGGCTCCGCAGACCTGTTTGAAGCCGCAGGGAGTATCTGGGTTGCAGCCTGGATCGCACTTTCCTCCTGTGCAGATGAGGTCATCGAGGCCGTATTCGATTCGGCATCGGGAGTCTTCCTGGTGGTCGACGCAGGGGCGGCACTGGAAGGGGGCCGCCACGACGCCGGCGATGGTCTGACCGGCCTCGGAGGCTGTGCTGCAGAGCCCCTTGTTAACGGAACCGCAGTCGGTGGTTGAGATGCAGTTGCCCTGGACGCAGGCTCCTTGGGCAGTGCACATCCATCCGGCACCGAAGCGGCCGATGCACTCGGCGTGGGTGCCCTGGGCTGTTGAGACGCATCCTCGGCAGACGTGGTCGTGGCCGCAGACGGGGACCTCCACAGGGCAGTCGTTGTCGCTCTGGCAGCTTCCCTGGGCACAGACGCCATCGAAGCACATGAATCCGGCGCCGTAGGCCATAGAGTCAAGGCAGCGGAGGGTGCTTTCGCAGGGTTCACACAAGAATGTTTCGGGGTTGCACACCTGGCCCACCAGCATACATTCGCCATCGGATTCGCAGGTAACTGGTTGGCAGCGGTTATCGATGCACTCGAAGTGGCTGGCGTATTGGGTCTTACACTGGTCGTTATTGATACATGCTACGCATTCTCCGCTTATGCAGAGGGCTCCCATGCACTGTTCCGCCTTGGAGCAGGGGCCGCAGGTGCCACTTACGCAGGCTTGGGTAGCGGGGCAGTGGTCTGCCTTGCTGCATGGGCCGCAGGTGCCCTGGTGGCACCCCTCGCCTTCTCGGCACTCTTCGCCCTCAGCGCATGGGCCGCAGGTGCCGTCAACGCAGCCGGAGCCTTCGCTGCAGTGGTCGGCCTCCTGGCAGGGACCGCAGATGCCCTCGACGCAACCTTCGCCGGTGGCGCACCTCTCAAGGAGGTTTTCCAGGGTACATTGGGGTTCCAGGGAGTCGCAGATGTTGTCAGTGCCCGGTCCGTTGTCGGAGAAGGTTCCATCGGGCAGAAGGTCGCCGATGGCGGTGTCTGGAGCCACAGTGTCGTCGGGCGTGCCATCTCCAGCAATGGTCTCAGTTTGGTTCACGTCGGAGCGGCCGGGGTCTTCCATGGAGCAAACACAACTGCCCGATGCGCAGGACCAGAATGGTTTCCCTTCGGCGGTGCAGAGGGCCTCGCATGCAGAGTCGAGGCACTGGCCCGAACCGTTGCCACCGGAGTCCAGCATTGAGCAGCTATGGGGGACAAGAAACAGAGCCAGGAGAAGCAACTGAAGAGAGAGTCTCATTACGCAACCTCAATAATGTCTAATCCGAATCGGACTGAGAGGATGGTCGGACTGCTGAGTCTCCAGGCTCAAGCTCCGTCAGCGAGAAGCCCAGATGCACACCCTGCTGGTCCTGCCAGCCGAGCTGGTTCCAGCTCTACGCCCACACCCGACATGCACTTTTCAATTCGGATGGCGGCAGTATCCGCAGGCGCTCAGGCCTTGTCAAGATGGAGAAGCGCCCAACAATCCTAAAATAAAATGGCAGAAAACGTTGGTTTCTGACCGAACTGGGCGTCTGGCCCTACAACCTGTATACGGTCTTCAAAATAGCGCTATGGGGTGCTACCGAAGAGGGCACAGACATGTCCTACTTGCTTTCTATGGTAAAGTCTGCCTCGGCCTGTGGTGAATCCAGATAGTGAGCAAAGGGCTGGGAAAGGCCGAGTACCCTCTGGATCAGGGGCAAGGAGTATTGCTGGACAATAACGAACTGGCGGGAGCGTTCGATGAGTAGTTCGTCGTCGCTCATCCAGCCAAGCCAGACTTTGTGGTCGGTGAAGGCCGAGTGGTTTCCGCCCTGGATTATGATCTTCCATGCGGGGGATTGCCACTTGTTGTAGAGGCCGGTGGCGTAGCTGTTAGGCGGGCTTTGGCGGTCCCCCGTGGCGCCGAAGATGACGATGGGCTTGGGATAAACGATGCTGGAGTTGACCTGAGCGAGGTAGATGATGCCGGCGACATTGTTGAGTTGGCTCCAGGCCTTCTCGATGCGGTCACCGCCTTTGGAGTGTCCCACCATGACCACACCGGCGGATGTGTCGAGGGTGGGGGCGGCAATGGGGCCGTCGAAAGCCTGGGCCGGTGTGTTGGCCAGGGCGGCGATCTGGTCCTCGTCGGAGGTGTCGGGCATGATGGAGACTATGCCCCAGGTCGCGAGGTGACGGCCCAGGTACTCGTAGTTCAGAGGGTTTGCACCGTCACCGTGGCAGATGATGGCCACGGGGAATGGGCCTTGGGCCAAGGGCCTGCGGACGCCACCACACTGGGCGGGGTAGAAGAGGCGGCCTGCCCCTTGAACCTGGAAGTCGACGAATCCAGCGGCGAATGGCCCTGGGTCGGCAGGATGATTCGCTGTCAGGGGCCACGGCGGGGGGTCACTGGCGCCGCAAGGGACAACTCCGGAGGGACCGGGAACCAGGGGGTAGGGCGAGAGCGCAATGCCGCTCTTGCCTGAGACCTGCACCGTGCCGCTTGCATCGGCGGGGACGTTGGCGATGATTCGGTTCTCGTCGATTTGCAGGCCGCTAAGCTGCTTCGCTCCTGCCATTACTTTAATGCTGTAGTCGGTGAAGAGGCCCGAGTAGAACCCCTCGCCATCGATGACCAGGCGGTCACCCGGGGCAGCGATGCGGGGTTCGAAGCCGTACATGGTGGGGATGCCTGTCAGTGCGTTGGCCTTGCGCTCGCATAGTCCGGTAGCGATGTTGCATGCGTGTTCGGGGGGGCAGGCGTCGCTTCTGAAACAGTACTCTTCGAGCACAGCGAGGTCTGGCACTGCGAGGTCCGTGGCGGAGAGGTCTGGAGCGTCTATAGTTTCCAGGGCATCCGATGCGGATATATCAAGAATTTCAGTCAGTTCAGCGGGACCAACGGCATCTGGGACGTCAGGTGTCGGTGCGATGTCCAAGGTATCGGAGGTGGCGATGTCGTAGGAGTCTTCTTCCCCTGAGGTGTCGACCAGGTCCAGGGAGTCTGGCGCGGCCAGGAGATCCTCTGAGGCAGTGCTGCCAGAGCACGACACGAGCATCAGAAGAAGTAGAGAAACGGCGGAACGCAAAGCGGTTGTTGGCATGAGGCCCTCCATCCACGTGGAAGGTACACGGGAAGGGGCGGGTAGTACAGTCTGGTTGGTGGGGAAGTTTTTGTTCGGAGCGGATTCCCGCGTTTCTTGATGCGATTCAGGTGAGCCCCGTGGGCGCTGGGGCCGGATTCAGGGGGAAGTTGTAGGGGGGCGCGGGTTGGGGTAGAATCGGCCTTCGCTTTGGAGGTGCAGAATGCATTGTCGTGGATGGTTGTGGCTTGTCTCGCCGCTGGTTATGGTGGCTTGTTCGGGCAGCGGTGGGGGCGTGGTTGGGGTAGATGGTGCTGGGGATGTCGGGGCCACGGAGGGGGTGGTGGAGGTGTTGGACGGCACTTCAACGGAGTTGTTGGATGATGCCTCCGATGCCTCGGAGTTGACGGAGCTTCCCTACCAGGAGTTGGCGGACCTGGGGGAGACGAACGATGCGGGTGACACCCTGGAGGATACGGACGCGCGTCCTGACTGGACGGATGCCCACGATGGCGTTGAGGATACCGGCGAGACCGTAGAGTGCCAGCCGTTGGACTGTATGCTAGCTTGCCCCTTTGGCTTCGTGGAGGACGATAATGGTTGTCCTATCTGCGAGTGTGTGAAGTGTGCCGACGATGGACAGTGTGGCCCACTGCTGCCTTTCTGCTCCACGCCGCGGTGCATGGAGGATGGGACCTGTCAGTGCAACTGCGAAGAGTATGAGAGCACGTGGATGACCTGCCAGAGTGGCACGAAGGTGCCGGTTTGCCAGTGCACGCTTGCCGGGTACCACTGCATACCCGATGCACACCTTCAGTGCGCTGAGCACTGCAAGCCTGGGCACTCGTGGCAGGCGCTGTGCGCTGACATGGTGACGCCCTTCGCCAAGTGCTCCTGCGAACAGCCTCTTTGCAAGCCGGTATGCGGCACGGGACCCGAAGAAGCTGAGGGGTGGGTTGACTCTTGCAACGGACAGTGGCTGCTGCTGGAGGAGTGCGGGCCGTGCGAATCTTACTGCGCCGCTCCTCCAGAGGGAAAGGAGGGGTTCTACAGCGGCTGCACGGGGGAACTGATTCAGGAAATTCCGTGCGCACCTGTGGCAAAGTGCCAGACGGAGCCTGAAAAATGCCAGGACAGTCTCTGTACCTTTGGGCAGAGCCAGCAGCTTGGATGCCCCGGGGGCACAAGCGTGGAGACCTGCTGGTGCACGCCCCCATGTGAGCCCGTGTGCCTCTTTGAGGGTAGCAAGAGCGAAGGCTGGTACGACGGCTGCAGCGAGGAGCTCATCACCTGGGAAGAGTGCAGCGGCTGCACCGTTTCTTGCGACATGGTAGGCAGCAAGTCTGAGGGCTGGTACTCGTCCTGCTCGGGGTTGGTGACATGGACGGTGTGTTCCATGGGGACGTGGGAATGCGATCCTATGCTAGCCGCACAATGTGGCACCGACGTTCAGTGCACTGGGCAAGGCGGGACCGTGGCGATGTTCGGGGCAGAATTCGGCATCTGCTGCCCCGGTCTGGTGGCCCTTGCCGACATGGGTGTTGAAGATGGCACCTGTGTGGCGGGGAGCTCCGGCGTCTTCACCTGCGCCCCGTGCGGAGATGGTAGCTGTACTGCCCCTGAGAACAAGTGCAACTGCCCTGAGGACTGCGGCCAGACCCTGTTGCCGGCGCTGGGCGATGTATGTGTAGCGGGTGTTGGATGCGGTGAAGGATGGATCTGTCTTACCTGGGGTGGTGGAGTAGATGGCGTCTGCAGCGTCGTCTGTGATCCGCTGTTGCAGGATGAGTCGCAGTGCGGGCCGGACTATGAGTGTGTTCCGGTGCAGGACCACCAGGCGCCGGGCTTCTGCCTTGCCAAGTGCGACCCCGTCGCCGAGGGCTCGTGCCCCCAGGGGCTGGCCTGCGGCGCCTATTTGATTCCGGGGCAGGCATTGTCCCCCACTTGTGGGGTGTGGCCTGAATGTGACCCGGTGGCCCAATCGGGCTGCGGGATGGAGCAGTGTCATCTCTCCAAGGGATTTGTGTACTGCGGCGTTCCTGGGTCTGGGGCGGATGGGACGCCATGTTCTGCAGACAAGTTATGCGAACCGGGCCTCACTTGCGGCTTCAATAATTACTGTATGCCATCCTGTTCCTCTGATGATCAGTGTATAGAACTGCCAGAGTACTACGAGTTCTGTATGAAGCAGGCAGGGGCGGAGTACGGTCACTGCATGGTGTATTTATTCTAGTGTCTTAAGACGTAGCGTTCTGATTTCTGATGTGGCTGATCGATATATTTCACTTACTTCCTTTAGACTCATCAGCTTCCACGGCTCCTTGAATGTGCTGCCGTTCTTCGTAAAAAGTATGTCTCCAGCTATGTATATTGCTGTGTGTGATGGAACTCCTTCGTCATCGAGAAAAACTATCATGTCTCCGAACATTCGCGCGGTGCCCGTCACGTCCTCGTAATTCTTATCTATATGTTTTTTACTATTAATAGGATCTCGCAGGCGAATGTCTGGGACGGAGTTGAAGAAATTCAACGACGTCCAGTGGCAGTTGAAGCTCTCGTCGCCCGGTTCGGAATAGGTAAAGGCCAGCTTTCTGGGGAGTTGCGGCAAGAAGTGCACGACGTCAATCTCACCGCCTCCCTTGCTCTGCTGCAAGGACTCCATGAGTGAGCGCAGGGCTTTGTTTCTCTGCCCCCTGTCCCACCACTTGACCATTGCGTCAATGTCGCTGTTCTTGTCGATTTGCAGCGAGACCAACAGGGCTGGGCTACTGTGAAGGAGCCTGGTCAGTCGACGTTGCTCCGCTGCCGACGGGACGCTTGAGCAGACTGCTTCGAAGTCCGATAGAAGGTAGAACCCGGGTCTCTCCCAGAGCACCTTTTCAATCAGTTTTGAAGTTGATGAGGAGATCTTTGGAGATTTGAGCCACTCGTCGATGTCATCCTTGGCTCGAAGGAGAGGCAACATGATGTAGGGGTTATCCTGGAACTGCCCCAGCCAACTGTAAAGGCGTGTCCGGATGTGCTTTGGGAGCTCCAGTAGAGTCTCCAGGTCGGGGGAGATGGAGCAGAGCCCCTGGTTCTTGTCGCAAACCATGTAGCCCAGGAGGCGCTGTTCCATGCCGCCCTCTAGCCCTAGACCTCTGATGAACTCTGTTAACTGTTCTTTCGATGTATTCCTGAAAATCCACACAGGAAGATCGAAACAAGATATAAGTTCAGCATAACGATCTGGTGGTTCGATATGAAGTTGTCTGACAATTAGCCTGCCCCAGGGCCCGT
>Ga0302238_1001725_pt1 | contig 16984 bp, 14 predicted proteins | sample AAG_UR_Asn_MG_FD_193527 | JGI IMG/M metagenome (GOLD analysis project Ga0302238, IMG submission 193527) | Enriched activated sludge microbial communities from anaerobic digester in WTTP, New Holstein, Wisconsin, United States - AAG_UR_Asn | ecosystem: Engineered > Bioreactor > Anaerobic >...
TGGGGCCGCCTGACTCGCGTTGGGGATTGTTCGGAGGGTTCGGACCATTCGGACGTGGACGATTCGGACCATTGGGACGCGGACGATTCGGACCATTGGGACGCGGACGATTCGGACCATTGGGACTTGGACGATTCGGACCATTGGGACGCGGACGATTCGGACGATTCGGACCGTGTGTAGGGGGGGCGGGGGGGCTACGGGGGGGCTGTCAGCGGCCGCTGCTAGTGGCTACCCAGCGCAGATGGGGTGGGCAGCGCAGTCAGTACATATGCATCCTTCGTTATACATATCACAGATACCATCTTCCTGGCAGTTAGAAGCGTTGGAGCAGAAGCCATCGGCGGCGCAATCTGGGCAGATACAGTCGTCGTCCAGGGAGCAGGAACCGTCCGTCACGCAACTTACGCAGGAGCAAGGATCGCTGTCGGTACATCCATCGGGGATGGCGCAAACCAGTGTCCCTGCTGGGAGGCATTGACCTGTGGTGCTGCAGATGACGCCATCGGGACATGTGCCACACGAGCCTCCGCAGCCGTCGTTGCCGCACTGTTTGCCATCGCAGGAGCATGTGGGGCAGGTTTCTGGTGCCGGGTTCGTGCCAAAACAATCCAATGGATAGGTGCCCGAGGGGTCGGCACCCGAGAAGCCGCATGCGTAGAAACCATTTGTGGTGTCAAAGCCACAATCCTCATCCCCGCAGGACCCGACGCCACCCTGCAAATTTCCGCCCTCGAACCAGAAGACGTCTCCGTTATGGCAGCATCCGGGAAGACCGTGGGCCTCATCGCAGTTCTTGGGCCCACCGGCAACACAGGCCCCGTTCGCGCACTCAGTACCGTCGAGGCAGGCCCCGCAGGAGCCGCCACAACCATCATCGCCACAGACCTTACCGTCGCACATGGGTGTGCACTGGCAGGCGGCGCACTCGGTTGGCAACAGCATCGATTCCTCAAGAACGGCCGTTATGTCGATGCAGTCCGGGTCCTTGCAGATGGTTGCAATGAGTCCAGTGCCGAATCCTCCGCACTGCGTCTCACATGCTCCATCCTGGTAAAGCGCCACAAGCTTCTCAAAGCGGGCTGTGCCGGGAGTCAGTAGCCCACAGGCCAGTTCAGGCGAAACAGCGGCGCCCACGCATGCTTCCAAGAAGCACTCGCAGTTGGGGGCAACCTTGCAATCGGGGGTGATGTCGGGCTCGACCGTCTCAACGTCGTTCGCATCGGGCTGGTTCGTGTCGGGTTCAACGACGTCGGGGTCTGAAGTATCGGGGATTGCCAGATCCGGGATGCCGAGGTCTGGATCTGCCGTGTCTGGAGTGCCTGTGTCGGGCTCGACGGTATCCAGGTTGGAGAGATCGGAATCCGCCACATCGGGAACTACGGAGTCATAACCTGTTAAGTCCCCACTAACATCCGTCGTATTCAACCCCTTACTCTTACTGCGGATGCTGCAAGCTGAAGCGCTCAGCCCTACAAAAGCTACTAAGCAACAAAGTGCTATTACACGTCTCATCACGATCCTCCACCTAATAAAAAATTCCCATGGGCCGACTTTGCCCGTTACCGATGGATCTGTCAATAAGCGGAGCGGGATTCGCCCCGATGGAGCCGGTGGGCACGGGGGCTACTTCTGTACGTCGCCCAGCCACTGAGGCACCAGATAGCAGCCTGCGGTAGCCAACAGGGTGATCATCAACATCGAGAGAAGGATCGGCAGGGCAATTCTGCGCTGGGGAACCCCGGCGTATCGCATGAAGGCCATGACCACCCAGGGACCAACCAACGGAGCGGCGAGGAACGTGGACCAGAACGCCCCCTTCCCTTCCAGCAGGCGGGTGATTCTGGGGCTTCGTTTGCCCTCCAACATCCTCTTCCACCAGGGCCATCGCTCAAGAATGCCGCCGGCAAGGTCTGTGACCACCACCTGAACGTAGGCTAGCGGAGGCCCTGAGACCAGGATCAGCCAGGGCGAATAGTCCAGTTGGAACACGGCGAAAGGAACAGCGATAAGCAACCCACCAAACGGGTTGATTGCTAGGGCGACATAGGCCCAGTCCATTCCATCCATCACAAACCCCTCCACCATGGCGTCACTCGGCCTATCGAATCTACCCGCACGGAGTCTCGCTGCCACCATGGGCCATGTCTCAACGGAGATTCCCGGAATGCGAGAGTACCGTCCCTCTCTTCGTACAGGGGCGATGCAAGGTCAAGGTCTACCACGGAATCGATGCCTCGAACAGCTAACTCGGATGGTAGCCGGCTCACGGCTTGCGGGGTCTGAATGTCCGGCCGTCCCGCTTGCAGAGCGGTTGCACGGCCTGCCGGCCGGTCACCGCAGCGAACACCGTTCCCGTGAACGGTGCTGTCCACTGCCCAACCATTTGGAGACCGGCCAGCGAGCTGAGGGTGCGGAGGGCGTCCATGTCGCGCATGTTCCGGGGCGTTACACAGCGGCCGTCGGGGAAACCCTTCCAGTTCCCGGTGTAGCGCTGGTAGGTGGCCGGTGTCGGCACGTCGACCACCTCCACCTGCTGAGCAAGGCCAGGCCAGCGCCGGTCCAGGCGGTCAATAGTCTCATCGGCGATGCGCTTCTTCTCCCCCTGTACGCTGGAAGGTTGTTCCGCAGCTCGGCTTAGTATTCGTTTTCGGTGTCGTACCAGACTTCTACCGCCGACTTACCTTCCTGTGCCATGGACTTGTCGAAGCAGTGGTGCAGCACCGAGAGCCAGCGATGGTCACGCCCGGCCACCGTCACCGGCTTGCCTACCTCCAGCAGTATCCCGTGCGGCTCACCCGAAAGATCTCGGTTCACCCCCAGCGCCACATGAAGAACCGGCTTGACCGGGGTCCAGCCGTCATACATGGCCATGACCCGCTCGTCCAGGTACCGACCGCCAAGAATCTCTAAGATCAGGGTGCGGCCATCGCCGGCCCAAATCACGTGCCCGGCCCGCCTGGTCTCGCCGTTCTCCAGAACGATGCCCGTTGCTCGGTTCCCTTCGACCACCAGGTCGGATACTCGCGACTTGTAGTAAATGGTTCCCCCCAGGCTCTGGTAGAGTCTGGCCAGGTGTCTTGCCACTTCATACGATCCGCCCTGCGGAGCACAGGCCTGGGTGATGGAACTGCGCATGAAGCCCGCCAGCGCCACCATGGGGAAGTCGCTCATGGGCCAACCGGGTCCGTCGATGAAGAAACGAACCGCCTGCTTCAGAAACGGGTCTTTGAACTTCGCCGCAAACTGAGGTATGGCCGAACCTCCTCAGAACCTGACCCGGTGCCATGATGCCGCAACCTCTCTAGGGCATGGACGATGTTGCCCCCCAGAACACCGTCGGGTGGCTTGCAACCAGACCTCTAGGGCGATATAGTCGCCCTTTGTTCTGTTGTTTGGGGGACCGAACATGTCTGAAGCGGTTTCTAACAAATCTTGCCTGTCTATATCACTTAAAACATCGATGCTGCTGGTGTTTATATCCTCGCTAGGCTTTTCCTGCGGTGCTGGAAGGGGCGATGACAAGCACCACACTGCGGATGTTTCCGACGTTCGGGATAGCGGCTCTATTGCCGACCTGGCAGGAATCGGAGACTCGGATGGGCAGGAGGGGGTTCTAACCGATCTGCTGTCCGACCTTCTGGCCGATACCCCTGTCGAGGAGATCCTCCCCATGGATATCGTCCCTGTCGACGGAGTAGAGCCGTGGCATTTCGACCGTTCGGAGTACGAGCCGGTAGCTGGGTGGATACTTCTTGACCCCGATCCGACTTGGACGGCCCAGGCCATCGACAAAGCGGCAGAATACGGCGTGAACCAGATCCAGCTTTCTCATGGACATATCATGAATGTGGAGGACATCATTGGGGATACGCCTGAGATTCAGGCCAGAGTAGATGCGCTGAACACGGCAATCGCCCACGCCCACGAACACGGAATTCGGGCCTATGTCTGGGTTCATGAGCTGTCGGGGGTCACAGGCAGCGTCTGTTGGGACCCTGCCGACCCCTTTTGGGAATCGAGGGCGAATGCTTACCGACAGCTTGTCCAGCGCCTGCCCGACCTTGACGGTGTGGTGATGATGTTCGGTTCGGCCCCGCTCTCGCCCTGGTTTGCGTTCTGCTCTTGCAACTGGTGCACGGAGAACTGGCCGGGCGGGACCCTGCTGGATGCGCCTCCCAATTCCGAGCGAATTCGAATGGTTACGGAGCGCCTGGGCGTTGTCGTTACCAATGAACTGGGCCTGGACCTGATCATGCGAGTATTTGTCCATGAGCCGTCGGAAAACCCCTGGCACGCCGAGGGACTGGCTTCGGTGCAAGGTCTCTCGTTTTCGTCGATGCACAAGGCCACGGTGCAGGACTGGCAGCCCTACAACCCGCCGGATCCCACTTTTGGCAAATGCGGCCCCCACCCGTCCATCGTAGAATTGGATGCGGCCGGAGAGTACTGGGGCAACTCGGTTCTACCGTTCTGTGCTCCCGAGTATTTCTGGTTCCTGCTGCAACCCATGTGGGCCAACTACGGCATCGGGTATGCCGCTAGAATCGAGCGAGGCAACAGACACGCCCTGGGGACGCCCAACGAAATCAACCTTCTGGCAGTGCAGCGGCTGTTGGAGAACCCCGAAGGTAGCCTCTCGGGAATCTGGGACGAGTTCCTTCTGAGCCGCTACGGTCTCGAGCCTGCTTCGGAAGCGGGTTTGAAACTGCGGGAGCTTCTTGCTTTGTCGTTCCCAATCAGGTTGAAGTCCCACTACGTTTTGGGAATCTGGGCCCTTGGAAAGAACAGCGATTTCCCGGAAGGGGCGTTGCCCGACGAGTTCTCGAGCAGAGGCAAGATGCCCAAGTGGGATCCTGCGTGGCAGGGCAGGTGGGACCAGTTGGACAAGCCCAACAAGCAGGTGGTGCTTTGGGTCTTCCAGGAGGGAACTGAGGCAGTGGAGCTTGCGCACCGAGCCATGGAGGAGTTCCAGGGGGTGAAGGAGCACCTTCCGCCCCAGGAGGCGCAGGACCTAGAGAAGAGACTGACGCACCAGTGGCTCAGCGCCAGGGCCTGGCGTGCCATGGACCTCATCATCTGGGGATACAGAGCCAGCGCAAAGGGCACGGACTTCGCCGAGCGAAAGCCCTGGCACGTGTGGGCCGCCGAGGAGCTGGCAGCGGTGCGGCAATTGATGGAAGAGGCGGGATTGAGTGGGGTAGGGGTAGCCGAGCCGGCCGGGATAACGAAGTTCTTGTCAAACGTTCCCGGCGGTACTCCCGAGGGCGTCATGGCCGAGGAGCCGCCGGTGCTTTTCAGCGCAATGCGTCTGGTCCAACCCAATCCCACCACCGTGGAGGTCACCTTCACTCTTAACCATGACGCCGACGTCTTCATCGGCATCGGGCCCGAGCTGCCTACCCCGGAACTTGTAATTCCCAAGGGGTTTTGTACTGCTGGCCAGGAGATCAAGACCACGTTCACGGACCTGAAACCCAATCAACGCTTCTTCGTGACCCCGCGCGCTGTCTGGAATGGCCTAGACCACTTGGGCGGCGACATGTGGCTCTTCACCAAGCAGTAGACGGCACCCACCCTCCCCACCACAGCCTGGCCGAGTTGCTGGCGGGTATCGGCCACCAAGGATAGGCAACCTGCACATGGCCAAAAGGACGACAACGTTTCGTTTTAGGGACGAAGCAGGGTCGTGGCGGGGGCCAGCCCCCATGGCACCACTCATCCTCGATTCGTCAGCGTGAAGAGGCTGAATCAGGCGGGCTCGGTCTGCTTATCTGTTATCCAGTCCTTCACGGAAGGGGGCCGGCGTGGCCCCGGGGAGAGGCTCGGAGATCCCTTGAAACAGCTCTTCCAAGTCACCGAAACGGACCAGGCGGAACTCCTCGGCAAGACTCCCAGGAGGCAGCCCGTACTTCTCACCAAGGGCTTTGGCCCGAGCCTGCATGAAGGTGGCTACCAGTTCATGGGTATCGCCCTTGGCCGACTGTTCCAGCCACTCCACTTTGCGCCCCCAGGTCCGCAGCTGCAAACGAAGCCCCTGGATCACGTTGGAGAGCATCGTCTTGTGCGCACACATTGCATCAACCCGCCGGTGCATGAAGGCGGAGACATCTACTGCCTAGTTTGGATGGGACAACTCCCTGGCGAAGTACCAGCGTTCGCACACGGCGAAGGGCTCCAGCCCCTCAGCAAAGTGCTCGGGGTGATGCAAATCGAATGTGGCCACCCAGAGCGCTTCATCGGTTGCCTGGGCCACTCGGACGTGATCCTGATTATTCTCGTTGCGACCAGCGGCGTCGAAACTGAACACGGCGTAGGGACGGTGCTTTCGGATCATGTAGACCAGGCGCTCTCGAAGTGCACACAGCGGCGTATCAGCCAGGGTGTCCGTCTCGAATCCCAGCTCCTCTACCTCAGCGGCACCAAGAATTCGGGCCGCTTCCCGAAACTCTTCGGCGTTCCGTCGGATGGTCTCCTCCACAGTCAACCCCACCGAGTCCCGGCTGTCATTAGTGACCCGCACCAAGACCACTCGCCACCCTTCATCAGCCATCCTGGCAATCGTGCCACCACAAAATGCTGCCACATCATCTGCATGTGGACTTATGACCATAACCGTTAGCAATTACAATACCTCGCCATGATTAATTATGGATATCATTAGGGCTCCAGACAGTGCCAATATGCTACCCCCGCCTGGGGTGTGAGGCGGCGGAAGAGCCCTTCGTGGAATCCGCCGTAGAAGAGCGGCATGATGCCATCCTGCCTTCCCTCCAGGCCTGCCGGACCAACTCCGGCACATTGTGACACAGCCTGCCACTTTTGAGCCACTAATGCACGCGGTCAATCCGACAGAAGCGCTGGCTTGAGGGCGACGTGGAGAGCCGTTGCCGCCCGCTGGTCGGCAACGGTAGCTCCTCACAAGCTCGGGCCGACACCAGATGGAACGGTCCAGTTCGCCGGCTGCGTCCCCGGGCGGAGGCCCAGGCGGTGCTACTCCAGCACCTGTTGAGGGGGCTTGGCCCCCCAGGCTTTCAGGAGGTCTTGCAGAACTGCGGAATGGACTTCCAGGGTGTCGGCAGACATCAGCCCCCAACCTCCGCCTGGGTCGCCGAAAACCATCCATTACGACCAATTTCGCTCCTCTTCTGGGCCCAGGCCTGCCCGAAACGCCCTATCGAACGAGACCTGACCACGTCGTCGTCAAATTTCCTGGAAATATGACTACATGATAGACAACAGTCGGCTTCGTGCGCCGGGTCTACATGGTCGCTCAGATATCTCGATCCCCCCAGCAGCCGTGTACCCTGCCTTCGACGGCCCAGAGGGGGCCGCTCAGGCCCTTCGATGGGAGCGAGGCCAATCCCGAGTCGAAGGGGGGGGCTCGCATGTGTGTGTTCGTGACCCATCGCTACGTCTGGAATGGTCTGGACCACTTGGGCTGCGACATGTGGCTCTTCACCAAGCAGTAGCCGGCGCCTACCTTGTCTTCATGTGGACTGACAGCCAAGATGTTGAGTAATTATAATACATAACGGTGGAACATTGTTTTTATCATACCACCCACCGGCGAGAGACAATTGCAACCAGCAGCAGGGCGAAGAGCAGGAATATGCCGGGTGTGGGCACCACGCCATGGCTGAGGCTGCATCCACCCGATTGGCCTCCAGAGGGTTCTTGGGGGGCCTGACCTATTTCCTGGTCCGTGATGTCCTGTTCTTCCTCCAAGGCGTCCTCGCAGGGACCGCAGTCTTCCGGGCAGAGGGTGCAGCCCTCCACGTTGACGCAAACGCCGTCGCCGCACACCGGGCCGCCGGGACCACAATCCTGGGGGCATGTTGAAGAGGATTCGCCGGTCTCGCACTCGGAGTTACCACACGTTGGGGTGGCAATGTCACCGCAGGAGCGGGGCAGGTTCCCGTCGGGGTCTGTGCCGTCAAACCCGCAGAGGTAGCGGTTGTCGGCCACTGACCAACCACACCCCTGGGTTCCGCACCCTTCCATCTGCAAGGCGCCAAATTCGCACCAGGTGCGCACGGTGCCGTCACAACAGCCCTCGGGCCCCACAGCGCCGCAGACACCTCCCGAGCAATCTTCGGGGCAGGCCTGATTCTGCTCGCCGGCATCACACACACCGTTGCCGCACAGTTTGGGAGCGTTGGCATCGGGGGCGCAGGCGCCTCCTGATTCACCATCCAGGGGATAGCAGATATAGCCGCTGGGGCATCCGGTTGTGCTGTTGGGAGTGGGGCAATCCTGTGTGCAGCGGTTTGTGCCATCCTTCCACCCGATGCAGAAGAGGCCCGGGCCGCAGAGGTTCACGCTGGGGCATTGGTCCCACAGTTTGGCGTTGCAGTCTATAGCGCAGGTGGTGCCGTTCTCGCCCATGTCGCAGTTCCCGTTTCCGCATTTGCCGCCACTTCCGGGGGTGCAGACCCCCCCACCGCCTGAAACTGGGGAGCAGACATAGGGTGCCGGGCATGTGCCGGCGCTTCCAGGTGAGGGGCACTCCAGCGTGCAGAAATCGCCGAAGCTGAACTGGGCGCAGACGTACTGGTCGTTGCAGTCATAGGGGGTGCTGCACGGCTTCCACAAGTCGGACCCGCTCTCTCCGCAGTCTGCCGGGCAGGTGGCCGAAGTCTCCGAACCGTTGCATGATCCGTCGGGGCAGGTTCCAAAGCTGATGGCCCCTGGGTCGTACTGGTCGACGGTCTGCTTAATCCATGCCAACTCCATGTCGACCCTCATGTTCCAGCCATTTTGTGTACAGTAGTAGTCACCCGCAGAGACGACTCCGGCCAACTCCTCCTGACCCCCGTTTGCCACAAAGCCGGGACCGCCCGAGTCGCCGATACATGTGTTCTTCACGGGACTGCCCTGCACCAGATTCCAGAAGCCGTTGCTCGTGACCGAATCGATGGTCACCTGCACCTTCATCTTGCTACCTTTGCCGCTGCCGCTGGAGCTGGTGGCCCCGTAGCCCACAAAGGTGACACTCTGCTTTTCGGCCGCCTCCAGGTTGGCCTTGCGTAGCACTGCGGGCGTTATGCCATTGACCTTCTGGTTCAGGACACAGATGGCCAGATCGTGTACCGGCTGGTTGACACCCCCAACATTCTGTTTGCCGTAGTTGGGGTGCTTGATGCAGCTCTGAAGGGATATGGCCTGGGTGGGATTGTCGATGCTGGGCCCCAGCTTGAAGTAGTCGAACTGATAGCCCTGGAAGCAGTGGGCAGCGGTGAGCACCAGCTTTGGGGTAATGAGCGTGGCGGTGCAGAGCGCATTTCCGACCAGCGCTCCCACAGCGGGATGGCCGGTGTCGACCAGGCCACCGATGATGGGGGCAAGGCTTGTTTCTGTCTGCTCCATGGGAAATTGCCCCTCTTCGGCACAGGCAAGAATCAGCAGCGGCAGAAGCGCTGCGAGAGGTCGGGAACTGTGGCACATGGAAGCCTCCGAGCTTAGATTCCCACCGGCTCACCCTGGCGATGGCGCAGTGGCATTGCGACAGCGGCTGCCACATTACCACGGCGTCAGCCCGGATTCCAGCCTTGCGAGTATCTGTCCGCAAGCGTTCGTGGAGTAGTCCGTTCAGGTCACTCAAACACGGTGACTGGTTCAAGAGGCAGGGGGGGATAGATTTGTCCGTGGCAGGGTGGCATGGGGTTGTAGACCCAGTCAACGGCGATGGTGCCCAGGCCGGGACCCAATAGCTTTCGGCGCTGGTAAGAACCTCGCACCAGCACCATCTCCATCTTCATGCTGAGGCCGAAGAGCGCAACGCTGGCCCCCTCGGGGATACCTCGCAACTCCTTGGACCAGGGCACTTCGGGAAACACCATGTGCGACGACCCCCAGGGCGTGGACTGCAGCGCTGGAACCAGGCAGGGAAGCCCGTCGGCACCCACGAACCCCACGAACTTCAACACGTCCGGTCGTGCAAGGAAGCGATGCGTCCACGAGTTCATCGCTCCACCCCGTCCCAACAGTCCGGGGAGGCGCAGCGGAAGGGAGAGCGCCATCCCCGTGGCCACGGGCAGAAGCGGGAGGGAACCGGCCTCGTCAAGATGCAGTAGGTCAAAATAGTGCACTGTATTTATGCCGAAGTAAGAGTTGTATCGGAACATTGGTTTTTCGTTGAACATCCGATACTCTGGCCCCTCGGTTGCCAGCCCAGTCCACGTAGCACTGCCTCGCCAGATCCTTCTATCAAGGGTCATGACAAAGAAACCTACATCGGGACGTTGCTGCATATACGCCTTGGACCGCCCGACGCTGAACTCGCCCATGGCCATACTGCGGGGCGAGAGCGCCATGAGCGAACTCAGCATGGAGAGGTGCGGCCTGCCCACGGAATCGGTAGTACAAATCAGGGCGATCTTCCCCTCAGGCGAGAGGGCCTCAATTTCATCGGGCCGAAACCCTTCTTCTCTTCGATTCATCCCCTCTTCTCCCTTCATCGCTTTCCCTCCTTGATTGCCGAACCGCCTCTGGCACCTGGACCCCTGGCAACGGTGCCTGTCCATAACACGACTCCGGCCGGAATTCCCGCAGCCACGGCCACGGCCACCAGCTCGTCCAGGGTGGTGGCAGAAAGCAGGGGGGTCTCGCCGTAGGGCCACTCTCGGCCCAATCTCATATATTTGTCTTTCCCGAGGTTATTGAACGCGCATAACTCCCACCGCTTCACCACTCCCAGGTAACGATCTGCCAGAAAAGCGGCGATGGCCTCCACGTTCTCAGGCGAATCAGTATCGCCCGGTATGACCGGCGTCCGAACCCACACATCCAACTCCCCGCCGGCAACTCTGGAGAGAGCTCTGACATGCTCCAGATTGTCCAGGATGAGTGCATTGCCGTGGCCCGTCAGTTCCCGATGACTTTGCGAATCCATGGTCTTCAGGTCGAAGAGCACCAGATCACAATTCAGCAGTGCGGCATCCAGCGCCGCAGCGCCACATTGGCCGCATGTATCCACGGCCGTATGGATTCCCATACCTTTCAGTAATGCACATAGCTCCGCTACAAAAGAACTCTGAAGAGTTGGTTCGCCGCCGGATATGGTCACCCCGCCCCCCGACTTTTCGAAGTAGGCCCGGTCTTTCACCAACTCCTCGGCCAGGGCTTCTGCCGACCACCAGGCCCCCAACTTCTCAAGTGCCCCCGTCGGGCACACCTCCGAACACTCACCACATCCGTTGCACAAGGCTCTATCGATGGAGATTCCCGCCGTGCCGGCCAGAAGCGCCTTCTGGGCACAGGCGTCCAGACAACTCTGGCAACCGATGCAGCGAGAGCCTATCCACTGCACTTCGGGGAACGAGGCTATGCTCTCCGGGTTGTGGCACCAGCGACACGCCAGCGAGCAACCCTTCAAAAACACCGTGGTGCGCAGTCCGGGCCCATCCTCCGTGGACATCCTCTGGATCTCCAGAACCAGTCCCGAGCTTCCGTGGCTTTTCAATTGCTCTCCCTTCACCGCTGGCTTGCCGGACATGGGTCTCCTCTTTGCCTCAGAACGTTCGATGGGAGAGCCTGGCGATCACCTCGTCTTGCAGCTCCTTCCCGATGCTGGTGAAATAGGCGTTGTAGCCAGTGACTCTCACCAACAGATGGCGATAGTCCTGAGGATGCTCCTGCGCCTCTTTCAGTACCGCTTCGTCCAGCATGTTGATTTGCAGGGCAGTGCCTCCGTTCTCGGCATAGCCCTTCAAGAACGCCTTGAACAGCTCCCGGTGCTGGGCATCCCGCAGCAGCCCGGGATGGAACGTAATGGTGTGGCTGGCCCCGTTGGGAAGCAGGTTGAGGGTGTCGTGCCAGTCTCCCTCTCCCCTCTCCGCTCGGCCCCCCAGCGCCTTGCCCACGGAGTTGGAGTTGGCAGTTGGCCCGTTGATGTCAGCCCCGCTTGAGGGGCAAATGGCGTTGGACAAGAACTCTCCCTTTCTTCGCCCGTTGGGGGTAGCGGCCACCACATATCCGTCCCCGGCCCAGTAGTTCCAACTGAGCATTCCTGGACGGAACTGGCGATTGGTACAACGGGTTTTATGCTTCCAGGTCTCGTTGCACCACCCCTCCATGACCCGAAGAGCCATGGCATCGGCGGCATTGTCATCCCTGCCGTACTTTGGTGCCCGGAACTTCGCCCGGGCCTGCAACACCTCGTGGCCTGCCCAGTTGTCCCGCAGCGCCTGCACAAGTTGCTCCATGGTGCAGACCTTCTGGTCATACACCAGGTACTTCACGGCCAACAGGCTGTCCACGGTGGTAGCAAAGGTCACCGCCTCCATCGTTACGAAGTTCAGCTCCGCCCCGCCAGAGGTTATGTCCATCCCCTTCTCGGCACACCCACGAACCATGCAGGAGAGGTAGGGCGTCTGGAAGAACTCCATTCGAACACTCTCCGAGGTCTCGTAAAGTTCCACCGTACGGCCAATCATGGCTCCCATCTGCTTCTCGAAGGCAGCGAAGAACTCCTCGAAGTCCTTGAATTTATTTGGTTCTCCCGTCTTAGGCCCTACCTGAACGATGGGTCGGGGCTTGCCCGATAGGGGATCCATGGCCGGCACAAGATCCTTGCCATTGGCCAGGGTCAACTCCACGGCTTTAACCAGATTCAGGTTGCAATCCACGGTTCCCGAGCGGTCGTTGCCCGCCATTGTATTCTCCAGGCAACCCACCGGAGCATAGTCCATCACATTCCCTGGATGGATGTACTTTTCCACGCCGGCCAGCCTGGCCTGCCGCAACATGCCTGCCGCACTCCGTTCATCGAAGTTCAGCAGAAACGGCGCTCCCTGGCTTGAGCCTATCATGTCCACCACTTTGTCCAGCAGTGCCTCCGGACTGTCTCGGTGGAGCCGCACGTTGGGCTTCGGCTCAAGAATAGGAGACATTTCATCAATCACTTCTAAGAATAACCACGTAAGGTCGTTGGTCCCATCGCTGCCGTCCGTCTTCAGCCCAGACAACGTCATGAGCTGCCCGAATCCCGCAGTAATGCCCTGGTTGCCGGTGCGAATTTGTGCATCGTAGGCAGTGTTGCAATGGAACCAGAAACACCCCAGGATTTCTTTGGCGAACTCCCGGCTCATGCCCTGCCGTTTCGACTCCTCCCAGTAGGGCAGGAGGTACTGGTCCAGGCGGCCGAAGGAGACGCCAGGCCCGGGGTAGTTTTCGTCGGACATGATTAGCATGTGGTTCAGCCAGAGGGCCTGCATGGCTTGCCAGAAATCCTTTGGAGGCTCCCAGGGAACAATCCCCAGATTGGAAGCCATGGCAAGCAACTCCTGCCGCCGCCCCAAGTCGCTCTCGCTCTGTGCCAATCGTCTGCACTCCGCTGCATACCGCTGCCCCACATCTCGGGCCACGGTGGATGCCGTAAGCATGGCCCGCAGTTGCTGGCCTCTGGGGCCCCGCTGCTCAGCGGCACTTAGGCAGCGAATTCGATGGTCCAGGTCGGCGTGCACGGCCTTCCATCCGCCCTCCAGCAGCCTCTTATGGTCGGGGACCAGATGCCCGCTGGTGGCGCCGGCGTTGCCGTAACCGTGCTCGTGGAACGCTATGACCTGCGACCGCACGCCCCTCTTCCCCGACACCCGCTTTTCATACTGCTTGGCTTGATGAGCGTCCAAACAGAGCGAGGTCATAATGTTGAAACGTGCGCCCGCCAGGAGGTCGCCGGGAAGAACCTCTGCAGGCAGATGCCGAGTCATCACCTCTTTCACGAACCAGGCCCGGCGCTCCACCAGAGACCAGCGCCAGAAATCGGGATGCAGCGGCACAGCTCGAGCGCTCTGGCGATAGGACCCCACCATTGTGGGCAGTAGAGTATATACCTCGGGTACGATATGGTATGTAAGTTCTTGAAACTGAATGTCCCAGTCCGTCCCGGTAGTCCACGAGGTGTGCTCGTTGTTCCAGGGACGTTGCGTTCCTCGAAAGTAGTAGTCCCTAAGCCACGCCACTCGCCTACTGAGCGGCCCCGGGACTTTAATCCTGTCAACAGCCTTTTCGACGTCAGCCATGGATGCCTCGCCCATTCAGAAGCCAGAGGCTCCATCCTAGATCATGGTTCACGGTATCCCTAGGGAGAAATGAAGGAGGGCGGATCGTGTTGCAGTAGCGCAGCATCGTCGAGCGGGTTCGCCTGGCTGACCTCCAAGGAGAGCCTCCTGAGGCCCTAGCCGGTCAACTATCGCTGCATGTTCGTAGCCCACAATCGCAGGGGGATATGTGTTTGCCATCGGCAGCGCTATCGAACGCCTCTCATTTGTCCAAATTGGCCAGAGCGAGCACAGCCTTACAGAAGACCACGAAGGAGTGGGATGAATTGCGCGATGGATCCAGAAATGGCCCGATGGTGCGTGCACCAGAGACCTTCTGGTAGCCCGGCATGATCTTTCGAACCTCGTGCGATGGGCTTCCCAGGTTGTCTGGTTGACGGAACTTAGCTTTGTTAGCAAGGCTGCGCAATTTCGGCTGATGAAACGCCTCGGCTACAGCGGCCCAGTCGCCGGCCACCCACGCTTCCAATTCTCTACACGCGATGCGGACCAGAACACTGTGGGCGTTCCCGGACTCAATGGATTTCAAGAGCCTCTCTTTGACTTCAATGCAGCTTCCCGAGTCCTGATCACGCAGAAGCAGAAATCGGGCATCGGCATTCTGCCAGCAGGAGACGACCCGAGCCGCCCTCTTCTCCATGTCCTGCTTCCCCTCGAACAGCACGTACCTGACCTCCAAACGGTCGCTGAACCCATCGCCCAGCAATCGAGGCAGCAGCCCTTCAATAAGAGTTTTGGCGGAGAGTTCCTCCAGCAGGAACACAAGCTGCTTCATTTTGGGTCAGCCCCTGCCAGAAGGCCGGACTTCCAAAGGTAGCCAAGTTTGTCTCCCTCCTTCACCAGCGCCGTGACCAGAGGGTCGTCCGCAGCTCGTCGCACCATTGAACAGCCCCCCTCTTTGGCCAGCCAGAAGACCTCATCCAGCTCCACAGCGTTGAGGAACTCGGGGGAGTGTGTAGAGACGAAAACCTGGCCACCACGAACGGCGTAAGTCCGAAACTCTTCGGCCAGCTCTTCCAGAAGAGATGGATAGAGTTGGTTCTCCGGTTCCTCGACGCAGAGCAGCGGGTGTGGCTTGGGATCATAGAGAAGCACCAAATAGGCGAGCATCTTCACTGTGCCATCGGAGACGTACCTCGCAAGGAAGGGGTCCTGGAACGCTCCATCTTGGAACTTGAGCAGAACCCTGCCCTCCTCGGTGATCTTCGCCTCCACCCGTTCAACGCCCGGGATTCTATGCGCCAGCCGCCTGAGAATCTCCCCAAACACGCTCCTGTGCTGTTTGTACAAATAGTCGACCACCAGAGAGAGGTTCTCCCCTTCTCGGGAGAGGTGCTCTGCATAGCCGGCCTCCTGCTCGGGCCTGGCCTTGCTGATGTGGAAATCGGACAGGTGCCAGTTCTCGATGAGATTGCCCAGCGCCACAGCCGCCGGAAACCTTTCGAACTGTGCAAGGCCCTTAACCGCAAGTATGTCCGGACTCTTCAGCGTCTGTTCTTCTCGGACGAGATCGCGCTCGTCTCCCACCGAGTTTAGTTCGTTGGTAACGGCTGTTCCCCGCCCTTTTCGGAAATCCAGGAACCGCCAGGGCTGCCCTCTCCTTCCCCGCCGATATCGCAGAACCTCACGGGCCACCACAACACGTCCGTCCTCTTCGTCGATATGCAGTTCGTAGGTGATGAGCTTCGGACTACCGCCCCCCAAGGAGGCACGCATCTTGAGTTCAATTTCAATAGGCCCGGTCGCCCCTCTGGTGCGGACCTCATGAAACCCACGGCTCCCTCCAAGCTTGGCCAGGGCCGAGGTAACATTGTCCCGCATGGCGTCCCGCAGGAACGAGAACACCCCGAATAGCGTGCTCTTCCCGGTGCCATTTGCACCCACGACCACGCAGAAGGGTGGAATCTCCTTCACGGTCACATCCTGGAAGGCTCGGTAGTTCTTGAGGCGGATCATCTCAATTCGCACGCTCACCCCTCCTGATTCACCATGCGAACATAACTCATGTTGGCTGGACAGACAATAACAGGTGCGTGCCGCTGTCTTGAGCCGCCGCTTGAGGGTGGAGGGGGGCCGCCAGGGCGCATACTGTCGTCCGTTCCGGCCGTGAGGAGCAGGGCGACATGGCCCGCTGGACCCGGCTCTGATCACGAGTTGCACACGTCCGACGCTGTGACGCAGAGCCGCTGGAACGCTTCGGAGGAGTGACGTTACGGAGCTTTCCTTCCTGCTGGACCTCGACAGTCGGCCTGCCGAAAGGCCAGCAGGCCTGTACCTTCGCCGTGTTCACCGTGCGTGGCATCTGGCTGCGGGCCGACCCGACGAATCATTCAAAGAGCAACTGCAGATTCCGGGCGCTCCCGACGAAGAGTTCCACCTGCTGTGTTCCCGCAGGTTGAACATCTCGGGTATAGCGAGTGATGCGGCTGCACTTCATTAGCCATTGCCCGTCGCAAGAGAGGTGAAACGCCTTTGCAAGCAGCGCATAAGGGATTTCCACTTGTCCTTGGGCATCGGGGGCATCGCAGACAATGGCAGCGGAGAGCGGGTTCGGGTCGTGGGAGCCTATGGCCAGGTAGACCTGAACCCGGCTGTTGGGGTCGGCCGGAGTCCAGGCTACCTTGGCGGGCTTGTCGGGGCGCACGGTCACGACCTGGTCGGGCAGTTGCATGGGAGCGACGCCCTGGGCGTGGAAGGTCATCGCGGGAAGGTCGCCGCCCCCCGTCGTAGCCACAATCTCATCGCCCATGTCAAAGAGGTCGTTGGGGTCGGCTGGTTTGGCGAGATACCTGTCAAAATCATCCGGTGTCATCGAAATGGGCTGCTTCAGGCCCTGAATCGAGATGGTGCCCACATCAAAATGGTGGGGCAGCGGCTCGCAATGACCGTGGGAGAACTCTCCAAGAGCCAGGCCCGGGTCT
>Ga0302238_1001727_pt1 | contig 16962 bp, 14 predicted proteins | sample AAG_UR_Asn_MG_FD_193527 | JGI IMG/M metagenome (GOLD analysis project Ga0302238, IMG submission 193527) | Enriched activated sludge microbial communities from anaerobic digester in WTTP, New Holstein, Wisconsin, United States - AAG_UR_Asn | ecosystem: Engineered > Bioreactor > Anaerobic >...
AACTGCGATAGTCGCAGATGTTCGCACGACCACCCTTCGTTCCGGCCCTGAGCATGAAAACCAGCTTGTCCGAATAACGTTCGAGGGAATTTGCGACCTGCAGGAAATGACGGTCTATCTCATGCGCATGATCGGTTATCGAACTCTGGAGGTGCACCAGGGTAAGCGCACGCCTCTTCGAATCAATTACCGCCTTCTTCTGCCTTACAAGGCTGAAGATGGTTAGACCGGACAACGCCAGCAGAACCACCAGTATTATCGCCGCCGTAAGATTCCGGTGCTTGTACAGTTTCCTGAAGATCCTCCTGACATAGTCGTCCGGCAGAGCAAGCGTCTCCTCGCCACGCAGGAAACGGCGGACATCGTTGGCGAGTTCATCCACGGACTTATATCTTGAGATGGGATTCATCGCGGTAGCCTTCATGATAATCGCCTTCAGCTCCTCCGGAATACTGTATTGCGGGAAATAATGTTCAATGGTCTCGAGCTTCCCTGAGGTTGCCTTGTTCATCACCTCGGTCAGGTTCTCTCCTGTGAACGCCCTTTTCAGGGCAGTCAGCTCGAACAGGATTATCCCCAGGGCATACTGGTCGCTCGCAGGAGAATACTTCTGGCCGGTGACAACCTCAGGAGCCATATAGCCTGGTGTTCCGCAGAGTCCATTGGGATCCGGTTCATCCCTGACATTCTCCGAAAGCACCTTGGCGATCCCCCAGTCCATCACATATACTTCATGGAACTGTCCGACCATCACGTTCTCAGGCTTGAGATCGCGATGGATTACGTTCTTGTTATGGGCGTAGCTGACCGCATCGCAGACCTTGATGAAATTCTCAAGACGCTCCTTCAGGGATTCCGCTTCAACCTCCTCGGTACGCGCATCTTTCCTCTGCTTGCAGTCGATTATCGTGTCCTCGATGATGTCGTCCAGGGTCTTTCCGTGGATCAGCTTCATCGCAATGTGTATCCGATCCTCATCGTCGCCGTTCACTTCATACAGGGGGACTATTGACGGATGATCCAGCTGGGCGGTGACCTTCGCTTCGGCAACGAAGTTCGCAATGATCTCCTTGTTGTCGACATGCTCACGCTTGAGGGACTTGATGGCGACATAGCGCTTGAGCAGACGATCCAATGCGGTCTTGATCTCACCCTGCCCTCCCTCCGCGAACTTCTCTATTATCTCATACCTCTCATAGACCTCTGTGAGATTGTCGAGTTCCTTGAGATCGAGTTTTATCTTGTCCTGGGTGACATGTGTCGTAGCGGCCTGTATCGTGAGGAACTTGGTGGTCGGACGTGAAAAAGGCTTTTCTCCGGACGAGGAAGCCCCCGGCTCAGTACCTGGCTTGATCAATACTGTATTATCCCTTTCCATTCCGGATAATCTTCATGCACTTCACCATAAAATCAAGGTGTCATGAAGCTGGAAATTCCAGTTTTAAAATGCCAATCAAGCAGGCTGTAATATTGACACCTCTACTTGACTTTGGGCTTGGGCAGCTCATCTCATATTGGACAAGACACGGATAGTTTTGTATATTTCCGGAAAAAGAATATTACCATGATTGCAAAACAGAAGGGCATTATCTACAAGAAGCTCGCTTATTCCCTCTCTGAGGAGAATCCTTTCCAGATCATGGAGGACACCTACTCCGGCAGCTCTTCTGAATATCCCTTTCACGACATGCATTTCGAGAATGAACTCGGGATTGCGCTGAAGGGCAAGGTCAGGAGATTCTTTCCGGAAGGACGATACGACTGCTCCACCGGCGACGCCTGGACCTGCGGCATATGGGAGCCGCACGGGATGAAGGTTCTGGAAAAGCCCTGCCGCATGATGATTATCGTGATCTGGCCCCCTTTCCTGGCAAACACCTTCTTCCCGGAAGCACCGACAATATCGCTGCTCTCCGCATTCACGCACCAGCAGAAGGTATTCCGATTCGGAGATCCGTCAAGACGGATGAATCTCCTCTCTCTCTCGGAGCAGATGATCAGGATAGCCGGAGACCGACGCCCAATTTCGCTTGTCAGGAAACGTATTCTCCTCACCAACCTTATACTCTGTCTGTTGGAATCTGGCAGGAACATCATCCCGAGGAACGCGAAAACCTCTGAAACATGCAAACTATATTCCAGAATCTCCCCTGCCCTCGACCTCGTATTCAACTCGAAATCCCAGATAACGATCAGTGACGCCGCACGCAAATGTTCCATGGGAGAGGACCAGTTCACAAGGACCTTCGACTCCATCATGGGCATAAGCTTTGCGGAATTCGCAAGACGCCACAGGATAAGCGGAGCCGCAAACGCCCTTCTCTCCTCCGACCTGCCCATCAAGGACATCGCCGACGAATGGGGATTCACCGACCAGAGCCATATGCACAGGCTCTTCCTCAAATACTACTCATGCTCCCCTAACGAATATAGGACCAGGAGGGAAAGAACCAACAGGGGGCTGAATAAAGAATATTGAATGTCGAATATCGAATATTGAACGAAATATACATTTAAGACTGGTGAATGGATGCATGAAATGATGGATGAATGGGTTCAAATATACCCAAGCATCCAGTCATACATTAATCCATCCATCCTTAAAAAAAGATGTAATTTCATATGACAAGACGCGAAAGGCTCATGGCCACCCTTAACGGAAAACCTGTAGACAGGCCTCCGGTATCATTCTACGAACTGACCGGCTACGATGAAAATCCCAATGACAATGATCCGTTCAACATTTATTCACACCCCACATGGCTGCCTCTCATAGAACTGACCCGTGAGAAGACCGACAGGATCGTCCGCCGTTATCCTAAAATAAAGAATGCACCGCCAAATCCAATTGACAAACTCACAAAACGCGAGACATATTTCAAGGACGGCAGCAGATATGTCTCAACGACGATAAAGGCCGGGAACCGGACACTCACTTCATTGACAAGGCAGGATCCAGACGTGAATACCGTATGGACGCTTGAGCACCTGCTCAAGGACACCGATGATCTCAGGGCTTATCTCGATCTTCCGGAAGAAACTTTCTCCGGAACCGTCGATACCGATGAAATCAGCAAGCTTGACAAGGAACTCGGTGAAACCGGCATCGTAATGCTGGACACTGGCGATCCACTTTGTGCTGCATGCACCCTCTTCGACATGGCCGACTATACGATAACCGCATTGACGGAACAGGAATTGTTCCACAGGCTGATGCAGCGTTTCGCAAGCCAGATTCACGCAAGGACCGAAGCCGTCGCAAAGGCCCTGCCCGGACGCCTCTGGCGCATCTACGGTCCCGAATACGCATCAGAACCTTATCTGCCTCCAAACCTTTTCAAGGAATATGTCGTCGGTTACGACAAGCCGATGATAGATTCGATCCACCGTTATGGAGGATTTGCCAGGATCCACTCACACGGGAACCTTAAGAACATCCTCGACCATATCATCGCGACCGGTGCAATGGGACTCGATCCTGTCGAACCTCCCGGACAGGGCGATGTCGAACTGAAATATGTCAGGGAAAAATACGGCGACAAACTCGTTCTCTTCGGGAACCTCGAGATAAGCGACATCGAGACCATGCCGACTGCGAACTTCGCAAAAAAGGTGGAGACTGCCCTTTCCGAAGGGACGTCGGGGACAGGTCGCGGTTTCGTGCTCATGCCCTCCGCCTGCCCATACGGCCGCATCCTCTCTGACCTCACCCTCCACAATTACGAGAAGATCATTGAACTTGTGGAAGCGTTCTGAAGCAACGGATATACGAATATACATACAACTGATTGCCTCTTCATAACATTCCATTATATTATGAATGACCGGGACGGTTGGGAGGTTATTCCGGGCAATTAGCCATCTCTTGATCTTTGATGCCCTGCTCTTCCTGTTTGCCTGGCGGTTGAACAGATGCTCCACTCAAGAGAAGAGTTCCGCTCAACCAGAATAGGGACAAATGAAGACAATCGAACTAAATTTGGCTGTAGACATACAAGGTGGATTTCAGCATCACAGGAGATAAGACATGGATACCGCATCATTGAAGGATTTGCGCGCGACGCACAATCTGCTGAATCTGCTGTACAGTCAGTTCCAGGGATGGTACGTGCATCAGCGCATTCTGGTGCAGTTGAACCATCCATCAGCCACCCCTGATATCCTTGCACACGGCGGCAAACTGCTTGACGTTGTAGCCGGATGGCGCACAGAATTCCATCGAACGGGTCATCCGTTGATCTGCGCCGACGGTCGAACTGGAGAAACAGGGATTGAGAGCGAAATCGGCAACATGCTCAGGATTCTCCATGAAAAACTTCTGGAACTGGGCGGTGCGACGCAGTCACTGCTTGGAAAAGAGGTTCCTCTCCAGGAACGACGTGACGACGCAGCCTATCTCATATCGGCCGTGGGGTGGCAGGCGTATGCAGAACAGCATGAACGAAAAACCGACATTGAGTTCGCAAAGCACTTCTCGGATCGTGAACTTCTCAATATGCGTGAGGCTGAAGGGGCAACGTCCAATGAAAGGATCAGCGCCGTCGGACAAGTGATCACTTATCTGAGGAACGGCGAGTCGGATGCGACGTTATTCGATCTCATCATCAGTCTTGCTGCATCCCTTCCTAACGGGGAGATCGCGCGAGCTGCATTGTCCGTCCAGCGCTACCTTCCGTTCTTTGTGTCTGAAGACGGCTCCAGGCAACAGCGGAATCAGGAAAAGTAATGGTGATGCAGCTGTCTGGAAGACGCAAAGTTCACATGTGAACAGCGTATGAGCTCAAGGTCGTCCCCAGGTCATGATTTTTCCACAATAAGATGCCGTGTGAATCCGGCGGATTTCAGCTTCTCGAACGCATCCATGACTTCCGGCGGGACATCCTGGTGCACCTGGAATCCCTTCAGCGAATACAGGATTATCCTCTGGAGGTCGCCGACCATGATGTTCACAAGGTCATCGAAGCTGATCTCTTCGTTCGGATAGTTTTCGAATGGAATCTGGGGCGAGGTGACGTACGCCCAGACCTTCGGATAATGCTTCTTGAAGGTCGCAAAGGTCCTTCTTTCCATATATGGCTTCTGCACGAGGATCACCTTGTCGGTAAAAATATTCTTTTCACCGAGTAGTTTCATTGTGAACAATGCGTTCTCTCCCGTATTGGAAGATGCGTCCTCTATGATGATGTCCTTCTCCGGAACTCCGGTCTTCACGGCCACGTCCTTGAAGACATGTGCCTCCGGCTTCGGCCAGACTCCGCGTGTCAGGTTGCCGAGTCCGCCTGACATCACGAGTATCGGGGCATATCCCTGCAGGAAAAGTTCGGCTCCGCGCTGTGCAACGCGAGTGTCGTGGCTGCCCATTACGATTATGCAGTCAGCTTTCTCCAAGGTGTGACCGAGGAGCATGTAGTCCCAAATTATCCTCGCAAGGCGCCTGGTCTCACTGTCGTCCATGGATAATCCCATAAATTTTCCACCGCAAAGTTGAAAGAGATTGTTTTTAATTTAATTTACGCAAACGCTAACTAAGTAAATATGGAGATATTAATGTCGAATTTCAAGAAGATCACAGTTCCAAAAGGAGAGAAAATAAAAGTTGGACAAGACGGTTCATTGAAGGTTCCGGACAATCCAGTAATCGCATACATCGAGGGTGACGGCATCGGCGCTGACATCACAAAGGCGAGTCTTTACATCTGGAACAGCGCCGTCAAGAAGGCCTACGGCACAAAAAAGAATATTTCATGGATGGAGATATATGCCGGAGAAAAGGCGAATGCCGTCTATGGCGAGAACACCTGGCTTCCCGAAGAATCTCTTGATGCCGTCCGCGACTTCATCATCGGAATAAAAGGACCTCTCACCACGCCGGTCGGCGGTGGCATACGCTCGCTGAACGTTGCGCTCAGGCAGAAACTCGACCTCTATGTATGTCTGCGTCCGGTCAGATATTTCAAGGGCGTCCCCTCACCTGTCAAGGCTCCGGAAAAGACCAACATGGTAGTCTTCCGTGAGAACTCAGAGGACATCTACGCCGGAATCGAGTGGAAGGCTGATTCCGCGGAAGCAAACAAGGTCATCAACTTCCTCCAGAAGGAAATGGGTGTGAAGCATATCAGGTTCCCGGAAAACTGCGGAATCGGAATCAAGCCGATCTCAAAACAGGGGACCGACAGGCTTGTCCGCGCAGCAATGAAATATGCAGTTGCGCAGAAACGCAAGAGCCTCACGCTTGTCCACAAGGGAAACATAATGAAGTTCACCGAAGGCGCATTCAAGGACTGGGGATATGAGCTCGTTAGGAAGGAATTCTCCGAAGTTGCCGCAGTCGCCGGCGACTGCAACTGGAAGGCACCGGCAGGCAAGTTCCTGGTGAAGGACTGCATCTGCGATGCGTTCCTCCAGCAGCTTCTCACAAGGCCCGATGAATACGACGTGATAGCAACCATGAACCTGAACGGCGACTATATTTCCGACGCCCTTGCCGCATGTGTCGGCGGGATCGGGATCGCCCCCGGAGCAAACATCAACTACGAGACCGGACATGCCATGTTCGAGGCGACGCACGGCACCGCACCGAAATATGCCGGCCTTGACAAGGTCAATCCCTCTTCCCTGGCCCTTTCCGGTGAAATGCTGCTTAGGCACATCGGCTGGAACGAGGCCGCCGACCTTATGATAAAGGGTATGGAGACTGCAATTTCGGACAAGATCGTCACCTATGACTTTGCACGCCTCATGACTGGCGCGAAGGAGGTCTCATGTTCGGAATTCGCGAAAGCGGTTGTTGAGAGGATGTAATTTGAAATCTGCAGTTTGAATTTGGCTTATGGATATGGCAGTCAGATTTTTCGCTGCTCAATGGTTTAGGTGTTCAATTGTTTGCAATTCTATTGCTTTCATGTTTAATTGTCAGTTGTTCGTTATTCATGATTCAATGTACGATATTCGGAGTTAGATGATGTTCAAGAACCGTCAGATCATCACTGCAGTTGAGATTGGTACATCGAAGATATGCGTTCTCATCGGCGAAGCCAGCCCGCAGGGGCATCTTTCCGTGCTTTCGCACGGTGAGACCGTCGTCGAGCCGGGCGCCGTGCTCAAGGGTGAGATCATCGACATGGACCGTGTGACGAAGAACCTCGACGAAGCCATCGAGAAGGCTGAATATTCCGCTGACACGGAGATCGACAGCAGCAACCTGTACATCGCCGTAACTGGAAGCCACATCAGGGCAATGCGCGGTTCCGGTCACGTGATCGTCACAGGAGAAAGCCGCAAGGTCAATCAGGAACACATGGTCGAAGCTCTGAAGAACGCCACTATGGTCGGGATCCCGCCGGAATGCGTGATCCTCAATTCGATCGATGGCAACTTCGTACTCGACGGTCTCAGGCGCATAGCCGATCCGGAAGGACAGATCGCCGACAAGCTCGAAGCGTTCGCACATATCATCTATGGCAACCGCAACTGCATTGAGAATTTCCAGGCCCCCCTCCGTGAACTCGGATACGACAATTCAATCCCGGTGTTCAGCCTTATATCCGCGGCGTCAGGAGTCCTGACCGATGATGAACTCAAGAACGGTGTTCTCCTGATAGACATGGGCGCCGGCATAACCGAATACATGCTCTTCCACGATTCCGGAGCGCATGCAAGCGGAGTGATCGCTGTGGGCACGGACCACATCGCCAACGACCTTTCGGTCGGACTCGACATCAACAACATCTCCCTATTCAGGAAAATGCTCGTAAACAATACCTTTCACTCAAAGAAGGAACAGGGTTCGGCGTTCATCGAGATCGAAGGCAACATCGGTACCAGGAAGATCCCGGCGGTGACGATAGAGAAGATAATCGACCTGCGCGTAAGGGAGCTATTCAACCTGATACTCTCACAGCTGCAGACCACGAAAATGCTGCCGTTCATCGACAGGGGAATCGTCCTCACAGGTGGAGGCGCACTGCTTCCTCAGGTAAGGGACATCGCCGGTGCAGTCTTTGAAACGCCGGTACGCGTCGGCAATCCCATAGAACTGAGCGGTGCGGTCACAAACCTCAAGTCTCCGCGCTACGGTATGGTCTTCGGACTCCTCAAGCACGGTGAAAGGGACAGGCAGATCAGGTACTCAGGAGCCTCCGGACCGTCCGGGCAGATGATAAGGCATATAGACAGGAAACTCATTTCAGCGTCCCGTGAAACGCTGAGGCTCATCAAGAACGCGTTTAAATTCTGAAGAAAATCGAATGACGAATTGAACAGGCTGCAAGAAAATGGCTGAAGAAACAACAGACATATTGGCAAAAGCGACTGTACTGGGACTCGGCAGTGCCGGAACCAAAGTGATGAAGGAACTTTCCCTCATCGGTGCGTCGTCCTGGCTGACGATCGGCGCTGCGGACACTGACAAATCATCGCTGGACAACAGTGGCCTGGCAAACACCTTCCCGATCGGTTTTGAATGGACACAGGGCACAGGCTGCGGCGGAAATGTAATCAAGGGTGAACGTGCTTTCGCGCACCCGTCGCGAAATGTCATAAACGATTTCATAAAGGAATCATCACTTCTCATTGTAGCAGGCGGACTCGGTGGCGGTACGGCTACGGCCGGCTGTTCAAGCATCGCAAGGACAAGCAGGAAGCTTGGGATTCCATCTGTCTTCATCGTGACCCTCCCGTTCTCCTTCGAAGGACACAGCAAGCGGGAACTGGCGGATGGCGGCATCAAGATGCTCCTGCCGGATGCCGATATCGTCATCGCCATCCCAAATGACATACTCTATTCCTCAATGCCGGCGCACACACCCGCCGAAGAGGCTTTCCGCAAATCGGACATCGAAATAGCCCGGGCAATCATGGGAATAGCGGAGATAATAAGGTGCAGGAACCTGCTCTCGGCAGATCTCTCCGACTTCAAGAACGTCCTGCAGAAACGCAAATCGGTATGCTGTATCGGATTAGGTACCGCACAACGTAGCGAAGGCGAGAACTTCTGCCATGCCGCACTCGAAAGACTGATGTCATCCCCGCTTCTCGGAGGACCTGACAGCCTGAAGGACATCGATGCGGCGATACTCACGCTGACCGGAGGACCTGAACTCAACATCGGGGAGGTCAGGCATTCCCTTGAGGCGGTACAAAGATATATCGGTTCAGAGGTCAGGCTGATCGTCGGGGCGAACACGGATCCGCTCTACACTGGATTCGTGCAGATCACTCTTGTCTCAGTGCGTTATGAATTCATGCCTGAAATCCCATCCTCCGAGGAAAAGGGTGAACTCCAGGATTTCACCGAACAACCTTCTTCAGACCAGCCGGAACTCCCGCTGCTTCCAGTATCAAAGGGGATTTTTGCGAATACATCCAGGAATATCGTGGCTTCGCAGGATCTCGACATCCCCACTTTCCTGCGCCAAGGTGTGCATCTGGACAAGGGCAAATGAAATTTCCGGATTCAAAGCTTTATCTGTGCCTGCTCATATTCCTCTCAAGCTCAATCCTCATCATATCATCCTGTTCTGAAGAAAAACAGCAGTATTCTCCCTCGACATTCCATGAAATAAAGGGGGATGATGTTTTCCAGAAGGTATCGGCCTTTTATTCACTTGGCCCTAAAGTCAGCGGTACTGACGGCTCCAGGAAAGCCGCTGAATATTTATGCAAGGAACTCACCCGGATGGGATATGTACCTGAGACTGATGAATGGAAACAGGATACTCCTGCAGGCAAGGGAACGGTATTCAGGAATATTTCCGCCACGATCGCCGGCGATAAGACTGATTTCCTGATAATCGGCGCACATTACGACACCAAGAAGCTTGATACGGTTCCGGATTTTGCCGGCGCCAACGACAGTGCTTCAGGCGTAGGAGTACTGCTTGCTTTCATGGAAACTTTAAAAAAGAGCAATTCAAAACCACTGCTTACCCTGAGGATATTCTTCTTCGACGGTGAAGAGGCGTTCATCGCCTATACCGACAAGGATGGATTATATGGAAGCCGAAGGGAGGCCTCAAAACTCAAAGCCTCCGGGCTAACCTCAAAATGCAGGGCTGCGATAATAATCGACATGGTCGGCGACAAGAATCTAAACATATCCATCCCCCAAAATTCTGATCCGATACTGACCGAAAAGATAATTGCCATTGCCGAAAGTTCCGCCTGGAGCACTTATGTCGCAAGAGGTTCTACGGCAATAACCGACGATCATCTCCCCTTCACCGAACTTGGAATTCCGGCAATCGACCTGATCGACTTCGAATACGGGGAAGGCAACAGATACTGGCATACAGCCGGTGACACAATGGATAAAATTTCACCTGAAAGCCTCGGAATCACAGCAAACTTACTGGCAAAACTCGCATTTTCCCTCAAATAGCCACCTGCGATCCCCTTAATTTTCTTCAAATTTCTTTTCCTGTCAGTTTGGCATAGCCAATTATGCAAGATATAATAATGGATATTTAATTCACATATTTATATTCGGAGGTTTAATATGGGTCAGTTGTTATCAAGTCTTGGAATTACCGGCGTAATCGCCGTGGTAGTGATGGTCTTTGCGCTCATTGGAATGATCGTCTGTGCAAAGAAACAGGATACAATCGCAATAGCCAAACCGGCCGCCGTAGGCCTTATGGTCGTGGTCATGATATGCGCAGTCGTCATCCTGATGAGGACCGGCGTCATCGGCGACCAGGGAACTAAGAAGATCATCGAAAACGAATTCACCTATACAAAAGCAAGCTATTACACGCTTGGAAACCACATTGCCAACAAATTGCCCGGCACAAAGATCCTCCTCATCGTTGACAGGCAGAGACAGAACGACGACCGTACTCCGAAACTTCTAGAAGCATTCAAGCAGGGTCTTAACGGCAAGGCTACTATCACAGCAACTGAAACACCGGCAATCGATTGGCCGGAAGGTCGTCCCCAGCCGAAGCCTGAAGAACTTGACATGATGCCTCTCCAGGAGATGATGAACGCAAAATCGTTCAATGATCTCATGACAAAGTATCCGGATTGCAACCTGATCGTCTCCTTCATAGGACTCCCAAATGACATTGAGAACCTGGCCGTCTGGGCAATATGGCAGGAAGGCACTGTGGAAGAGGCGAAACGCCCGAAGATCTGCCTTATCAATGGTGCATACCACAATCTCAAGGATGCCATAAAATCAGGTATCGTGGCCGGCGTCGTGGCTGTCAATCCCACGGCCAAGTTCACGGATGAGGCAGCTCCTTCAGACATCAAGGCTGCATTCGACAAGAGGTATATCCTCATCACTCCTGAGAACGTCGATGACATAGCCCAGAAATACGGGAATATGTTCGAGACGAAGCAGCAATAACTCTTGCGAACTAATTCGCAGGGGAGTCTGAGGCGTGCATGACGGGATCCTCAATCTGATAAGCCTTGCAGGTTTCCTCTGCATCGCAGGTTTGGCCTGGTGCCTGAGCGATTCACGCAGGAAGATCTGCTGGCGTCCGGTCATAGGCGGAATCATACTCCAGTTCGTCTTCGCATTCATAGTCTTCTGCGCACCGGAGAAGCTCATCAGCCCTTCTATCCCTGGCTCGCGCGAACTCTTCGTGCTTTTCAGCGACCTCTTCAACAGGTTCATTGAATATTCGCGCCAGGGTATCACCTTCGTATTCGGAAGCCTCGGTTCATACAATCAGACAACAGGCTTCATACTGGCTTTCCAGGTCCTACCGCTCATCATCATCTTCTCCAGCCTGTTCTCACTCCTTTATTACCTTGGCGTAATGCAGAAGCTCATCAGGGGATTCGCCGTGCTCTTTTCAAAGACAATGAATATAAGCGGTGCCGAATCCCTCTCAACCTCGGCAAACATATTCGTCGGCATCGAAGCATCCCTTGCTGTCAGGCCTTACCTCGCAAAGATGACCCGTTCCGAGCTTTTCACGATCATCGTCGCCGGCATGGCCTCGGTCGCATCATCAGTATTAGCGATCTATGTATCCTATCTCAACAAGGATTTCCCGCTCATCGCCGGACATCTGATGAGCGCATCGATCCTTTCCGTACCCGCAACTTTCATAATCACCAAGCTGATGATCCCGGAAACAGATACTCCGGAGACGAGGAACATCCATGACTGCAAAATGTATACCGATCCCGACACCAACTGGATAGAAGCAATAATCAACGGTGCCATGAACGGTGCGAAACTCGCAGTAGGCGTAGGTGTCACGCTCATCGCATTCGTCGGCCTCCTCGGAATATTTGAAGGCCTGATAGTCTACCTGCAGACCAAGGCGGGCATAGTCGAACCTGTCACCCTCATCGGCATGCTTTCATATTTGTTCAAGCCTTTTACGTTCCTGATGGGAATACGCCCTGATGACATCAATACTGTCTCAAACATGCTGGGGACAAGGCTGATCCTCACTGAGATCCCGGCATACCAGGCCCTTGCGAAATTCGCAACTGACGGAGGGGATCCCCGGACCTTGGTAATTGCAAGCTATGCCCTCTGTGGTTTCACCCATGTCGCATCAATGGCCATATTCATCGGTGGTACCGGAACCCTCGCACCGAACCAGCTGCCAGTCATGACCAAGTTTGGTCCAAGGGCACTGCTCGCAGCAACTTTTGTGACATTCCTGAACGGCTGTACCGCAGGAATATTCTACTGGGGACAGGCGGGAATCTTAAGATAGGATGAATGTTCAAGACAAAGAAAACCACAGAGTTCTCAGAGAGATTACTCTGTGTCCTCAAACAAATAAGACAAGATTCTTTTCTTGTTTTAACGAGATCACAGAGTTGTTTTTTAGGATTTAGATATTGCATTATTAAATATTACTGGAAGCCTTTAAAAATCTCTGTGCCCTCTGTGGCTAAGTATTAAGGAATTATCTATGAAAATTGAATTCACCAAAATGCATGGCGCGGGCAACGACTTCCTCGTCATATTTGATCCTAAGAAAAAGATCCCGCGCACTCCCGAAACCATCGCGAAGCTATGTTCACGCAACCGAGGAATAGGCTCTGACGGGCTGATTCTGCTTTCTAGAATGAAAGGGGGCTACGCCCTCCCCTTCAGAATGGAATTCTTCAACAGTGACGGTTCTGCCGCCGGCATGTGCGGCAACGGGCTAAGATGCGCGGGACTATTCTGCCACAACAATCTTGGCGCTGGCATGAATGTGAGAATTAAAACTGATTCCGGAATACTTGAAGCTTTTATCTTAGGTAAGGAAAAGGCACGTGTAGCAATCCCAATAAAGGTTCCTTTCAAGGAAATAAACCTTGAAGGAAGAAAGATGTATTTCGGAAACACCGGCGTCCCGCACCTTGTCATTCCAGTCAAGGATGTTTCAAAGGCCGATGTCCTCGGTGATGGACGGAAATTCCGCTTCCATAGGAAATTTGCACCTGCCGGAACCAATGTCAATTTCATCTCCATCCCCGCGAAAGGCCCCATTCGGATTCGCACTTATGAGCGTGGGGTCGAGGGTGAGACTTCCGCTTGCGGGACCGGCATCACCGCCTCCGCGGCCGCCCTGCTCTCCTTCTCAAAAAGGAAAGCTCCTTTTGAGTTCATTACTGCCGACGGAGACATTCTCAAGGTTGAATTCTGCAGAGCTGACAATATGTTATCCACCCCTCAGACCGCGTTCCTCACCGGACCGGCCGTGGAGGTTTTCTCCGGAACTATTAATATTTAGACCGGATAACAGGATTATCAGGATATCATGTAAATCCGGTAATCCAGTCAGGAAATATTTGGTTCTTAGATTTTTTTAATGAAAGGTTACTATAATGGAACTCAATGGAGTATATACTGCGATAGTCACCCCGTTCTCGGGTGGAAAGGTTGATTTCAAGAAACTTGCCCAGCTGGTCGAATTCCAGATAAAGGCGGGAGTTGACGGCATCGTTCCGGTCGGTACGACCGGCGAATCCCCTACTCTCTCATACGAGGAACATCTCAAGGTCATTGAAAAGGTCATTGATGTAGCAAACGGCAGATGCATAATCATTGCCGGATCCGGAGCCAATTCCACAGACGAGGCCCTCTACCTTACCAAGGAATCAAAGAAGGCTGGAGCTGATGCAACATTGCAGGTTACGCCATATTATAATAAGCCGACCCCGGAAGGCCTCTACAGGCATTTCAGCACCGTTGCCGACAAGTGCGGGCTGCCGGTCGTGCTCTACAACGTTCCAGGAAGATGCGGCGTCCAGATCCCTGTCGAGACAATCGCACGCCTTTCAAAGAACAAGAATATAGCCGCCGTCAAGGAAGCCGGTGGCAGCGTTGAAAGAGTCAGCGCGATCCTCGATATCTGCGACATAACCGTTCTAAGCGGTGACGACTCGCTAACTATCCCCATGATGTCCGTCGGGGCCAAGGGAATCATCAGCGTCGTCTCAAACCTTATTCCTGCCGAAGTAAAGGAGATGGTCGACGCCTTTGCGATAGGTGACACGAAGGAGGCAGAGAGGCTTCACAGGAAGTATTATCCACTCTTCAGGGACATGTTTGTCGAGGCGAACCCGATCCCGATCAAGACCGCCATGGCGATCAAGGGGCTGATCAAGGAGGAGTTCAGGCTCCCGATGTGCCCGATCAGCGCCAAGAACCGCGAGATCGTCATTGCCGCGATGAAGAAGTCCGGCGTTTTATAATTTCCTATCCTGAATCCTGATAGGACAATTATCATATTGGAGGGGCCATGAGAAGATCAATCATACTTTCCCTTGCACTTTTAACATCATTATTTCTTTTTGGCGCGGACAGGCCGGAGAAATGGGCGGTGCCTATGAAACTTGACGGAGTCGCGAATCTTCACAAGGTAACTGACAACCTTTACCGCAGTGAACAGCCAACGGCAGAGGGCATGAAGAACATAGAGAAGCTGGGGATCAAGACAGTCATCAATCTCAGGAACTTCCATTCCGACAAGGACAAACTCAACGGTACCGGCCTACTCAACGAGGAACTTGATGTCAACACCTGGCACATCGAGGACGAGGACGTAGTCAAATTCATCAAGATCGTCCGCAAGAAGGAGAACGGTCCGTTCCTCGTGCACTGCCAGCACGGCGCCGACAGGACCGGCGTGATGTGCGCCATGTACCGCATTATCGAAGAGGGTTGGACCAAGGAGGATGCCATCAAGGAAATGACCGACGGCGGCTATGGCTTCCATTCAATGTGGTTCAACATCATCAACTACGTTAAAAAAGTCGATGTGGAAAAAATAAAAAAACAACTCACTGAATAGACAAAGCAAACGGCTTGCAAGGCAACCAATGAAGCAAACATCCATCTTAATTTTCTTTCTTCTATTTTCGCAATCTCTCATTTCAGTAGACACAGACCTTGTTATAAAAAGGGATTGCATACACATTGGAGAACCGCTGGTGATAAGAATATGCCTATATCCTTTTGAACCATCCGAAATGCCTGAACACAAGCTCCTGATCAACGGCAATCCTGTACCTAAAACCAATCCGTATTGGATATTCTTCTCGGTTAATTCGCTTATCAAAGATGAAGCCGGCAAGAAATCATTGTCTTTTGAATCTCCTCTTTTTGTTGATGATAAGGCTGGTTTCATGTTTGACAAAGAGGGTGAATATAAAATTGCTCTGGAATTTAGCGGTAAGAAGATTGAAAAGAGCATAAAGGTTTTGCCCGTTACCGAAACTGAAAATTCAGCATTTGAAAAATACAAGGAGAAGAAAAATCAAAAACATCTTCTCGGATATCTGTTCGGAGAATGGGACGGAGAATCTTTTAGGCAGGCAGAAGCTACGCTAAAGGAATTTCCGAAATCTACTTATTCGAAGCTTGCAGCCTTGTATTATGTAACTCAACGACAATCCAGAGGGTTTGATATGCTGATTGAAAAGAATAATATTAAACTCGGCGACAAGGTTGACATGAAGAAATTAAAAAGCGACCTACTTGAAATGCAGAAAGAGAACGAGGCTATCATTAGCAGCTTCGATTTCAAGGGGGATGGCTTCATAGAAGAAACGGCAGCCTTACTGATTATCAGAAACAATCTCATAGCATTTAGCATAAAGGAAATGCCTATAGATCCTGTCACAGAAACGGAGATAAAAAAGAAGCTTGAAGACATTAAGACCAACACCGTCTCCAAATTTAATCTCGTCGAGTTAAAAAAACTCGAGGGGGCAATCGCCGAATTCAAAGAAGAACTCCAGGGCAAGTAGAATCGCATCCAGCAAATCATCGGCGTTCCATCATAATTCAATTTAATTTTCAATATATTTTCATTCTATTTTTGAAACCCCACTACATTACACTAAAGTAATTTTCTTTTTGCGTAAAAACTTGATGCAAAAAACAGCAAATGGGGGAAACTATGACTGACAGGGACGCATACATAATACTCAATCTTATAAGCGGGATAGGTCCGGCAAGAGTCAGGACAATGCGCGAATGCTTCGGTTCTGTCACCGGCATCCTCGAGGCTTCAAAGAAGGATTTGAAAAGTGTCGATGGCATAGGGGAAACGCTTGCGGAAGCGATCGCTTCCTGGAAGAAGAACCTTGACTGCGAAAAGGAAATGAAGCTCGCTGATAAGGCTGGCGTCGAAATAATTACTCTCGCCGATGATAAATATCCGGCACAGCTAAGAGAGGTCCATGACGCCCCGCTCTGCCTGTATGTGCGCGGGAAGCTTCCTTCAGGAAATGAACCGATGCTTGGCATTGTCGGCTCAAGAAGAATCACAAATTACGGCAAGTCAATGGCGGAACACCTTTCACGTTCCGCGGTGTATGCCGGTTGGACAGTTGTCTCAGGACTGGCCTATGGCACAGATGCTGTCGCCCACAAGACCGTTGTCGATGCAGGAGGCAAAACGATTGCAGTACTCGGTGGTGGGCTTGCAAGGATATTTCCGCAGGATCACATACCGCTTGCAAAGAGCATAATAGAGAAGGATGGCGCCG
>Ga0302238_1001730_pt1 | contig 16946 bp, 13 predicted proteins | sample AAG_UR_Asn_MG_FD_193527 | JGI IMG/M metagenome (GOLD analysis project Ga0302238, IMG submission 193527) | Enriched activated sludge microbial communities from anaerobic digester in WTTP, New Holstein, Wisconsin, United States - AAG_UR_Asn | ecosystem: Engineered > Bioreactor > Anaerobic >...
CAGGCCGCGGCCTATCTCGAAAGGTATGGCCACCGTCGGGTTCTCCTTATCCTTGCGGTAGTCCACTATGGTGATGGCGAGGCCGGGGCAGATCAGCAGGCATTTATAGCAGCCAATGCAGTCGCCGGTGAACTTCGGCGTGTTCATGATGCTCTCGCCGGAGAGCTTGATGGATTTCTTGGGGCAGACGGTCACGCAGGGATTGCAGGGGATCTCCTGCCGGCAGTGCAGCACCGGGTACACGGGCTTGTCGTGGTCCTTCGCGGCGGGTTCCTTGGTGGCGCCGGGCCGGGATTTGAGCACCTCGAGCCGCTCGAACCAGAAATCCGGCACCGGGGCGGCCATCACGCCCAGGGCTTTGAGCACCTTGTGCGCGGTTATCTTGCCGCTGAACATGGCGGCCGAGGCCTCGGCTATTTCTTCCGCGTCGCCGCAGACGAAGGACTCCATGCCGGCCTCGCGCGCCTGCGCGTGGAACTCGTCCACCGACGAGAGGCCCACGGCTATCAGCAGCGTGTCGGCCTTGAAGGTCTTTTCCGTGCCCGGCTTCGGCCTGAACTTCTCGTCCACCTCGGCTATCGTGACGGTCTCGAGCTGTTCCTTGCCGTCGGCGCGCAGGATGGTGTGGCGCGTATAGACCGGCACGCCGAGGCGCCGGATCTTGTCCTCGTGCACCTTGTAGCCGCCGCATTTCGGCAGGGCTTCGATGAGCCCCACCACGGAGATGCCGGCCTGCAGGGCGTGGTAGCCGGCTATCAGGCCCACATTGCCGCCGCCGACTATGAAGAGGCGTTTGGCGGGCCGCACCAGGTCGCGGTTGACCAGGGTCTGGAAGGCGCCGGCGCCGTAGACGCCCGGCAGGGTATTGCCCGGGAAAGCCAGGGATTTCTCCCGCGCGCCGGTGGCGCTGATCACGGCCTTGGGGCGGATGAGGAAATACTTGTCGCCGCGCAGCACCCCCACCTTCTTATCGGAGAAAATGGCGAGGCAGGTGGCGTTGTTCCAAACCTTCACCGAGGGATATTCCTTAAGCTGTTCCTCCAATTTGTCGGCGATGTCTATGCCGCGGGTGCCGGCATAGCAGTCCTCCACCGAGCCGAAGAACTTATGGGTCTGCAGCACCAGCTTGCCGCCGAACTTCTCCTTGTCGTCGATGATAAGCGTGTTCACCCCGAGCTTGCCCAGTTCCGCCGCGGCGGCGAGGCCCGAGGGGCCGCCGCCGATGATGAGCGCGTCCGCGTCCAGCTCCTCCACCCGGCCGAACTCCTGCACGCAGGCGACCTTGGGCAGGCGGGCGGTGCCGCGCAGGGTCTCCACCTTCATACCCTCGCGCACGGGGGTGACGCAGGACTTGACGGTAAGCCCGTCGGCGATGACCGAGCACTGGGCGCACTGGCCGTTGGCGCAGAAGATGCCCTGCGGGCCGTCGTCCTTCTTGTGCCGGCTGAAGATCTTGATGCCGTTGGCGAACAGGGCGGTGGAGATGACCTCTCCCTCCAGCGCGGAACAGGCCTTGCCGTCGAAAGTGAAGGAGACGCTCTTCCTCTCTTCGGGCTGCAGCACCGGGTGCTCGGTTATTCTTTCCATAAATAGGGTCCTCTTTGGCGTCATCGGGGCGCCTGGCCCCGTTAGCGGACTGCCAGGAATATACTACAAAAAACCGGGGCGGCCGCCGTAGGGGCGGTCTTCTTGGTATAATATCCTCAATCATGGAGGGTAAAATGAAAAAGATCATATTCGCGCTGACGCTCTTCTGCGCCGCGCCCCTGCCGGCCGCCGAACTGGGTTTCGCCGACCAGCTGCTGCAGCTCAAGGAAGTTTCCGTGGACGTGAAGGTGCCCGAGGCCGAGGTGGCCAGGGCCCGCTCCGGCCGCTACGTGCAGGTGTCCGGCTACGTGACCCTGAACGGCAACGGCTGGGTGCCCGGCAACGACGGCGGGTTCACCAGCGTCAGCCTGAACGGCTCCGCCACTTTCAGCGGCGACGGCGGCCAGGTGACCAGCAACTACACCTCCATCCACACCTCGGTCTCCCTGTGGGTGCGGCCCAACCAGCATATCTTCCAGACCGTCTGGCCCAACGTCTATGTGACCTTCTACCGCAAGGGCAAGCTCGTGGGCTCGACCAACATGAACGGGAGCATCTCCGTGTCCGGCTGGCCGAGCAGCAGCTTCTTCAGCCTGAGCGGCAGCGGCTATCTCAGCGGCTCCATCTACGTGGAGGACGAGCAGTAAACCGCGTCCGTCTCAATGAAAAGAGCGGCCAAAAGCCGCTCTTTTTGTTTTAAAATATACCTATGAAGCTCCTTGAAGGCAAAACCCTGTCCGCGGAGATACTCGGCGCCCTGCCTCCGCGGGTGGAAGCGGTAAAGGCCGCCCTGGGCCGCCCGCCCTCGCTGGCCATCATCAATTACTTCGAGAACTCCCCTTCCGCGGTCTATGTTAAACGCAAGATCGCCGCCTGCGAGAAGCTGGGCCTGCAGGTGAAACTCTTCGCCCCGGACCAGGCCGAAGGTTACGGGGGCTTCAAGGCCCTGCTGGCCCGGCTGGGCGCGGACCCGGCCTACGACGCCATCATGATAGAGCGCCCGCTGCCGGACGGTTATGAGACCCTGGAAACCTGGGATTCCATCCCGGCCGCCAAGGACGTGGACGGTCTCTCCTCGCTGAACATGGGGCGCCTGTTCATTTCCAAGAAGTTCTCCGAGATAGAGGCCGGCGGCTTCTTCGTGCCCTGCACGGCGCTGGCCGTAGTGCGCCTTATGAAATTCCACGGCCTGGAGCCGGCAGGCATGAACATCGCCGTGGCCGGCCGCTCCGCGGTGGTGGGGCGGCCGCTGGCCCACATGCTGACGGCCATGGACGCCACCGTGACGGTCTGCCACACCCGCACGAAGGACATCTCCTCCGTGTTCAAGGCTGCGGACCTGGTGGTCACGGCGGTGGGCAAAGCTAAGTGGCTTAAGAGCGACCTGCTGCCGGGCGGAGCCACGGTGATAGACGTGGGCACCAATTTCGACGAGAACGGGAAGATGTGCGGCGACGCCGACTTCGAGGATATCAGGGAGTCGGCCGCGGCCGCGAGCCCCGTGCCCGGCGGCGTGGGCCCGGTGACGCTGGCCTGCCTCATCGAGGCCGCCGTGAAAGCCGCCGAGGCGGCCGCCAAAGGCCGCGCGGACGCCAAGAAGGGAGGAATAATCCTTACATGAAGAATAAACTGACGCTCACTTTAGCCTCGCTGCTGCTGGCGGCTTTCTGCCTGCCCGCGCTCGCGCAGGACGAGACCGCCGACGCGCAGGTCCCGGCCGCGCAGGAGCAGGAGAAACCGGCCGCGAAGCCCGCGAAAAAGGCCTCGAAGAAGAAAGCCAAGAAGAAGAAGCCGGCCGAGCCGCCCTCCGAGTACAAGTTCTCCGCCGTGGAGACGGTACCGACCTACAAGTTCGACCGGAAGGCCAACCCCATCGTCAAGGAAACCAAGAAAAAGACCTCCAAGAAAGCCGCGAAGGGCAAGGCCTCTTCCTCCAAGCCCGCGGCCAAGCTCAAGCCTTCCAAACCGATAGGCGAGGAAGAACAGCCGCAGGGCCAGCAGCCGTCGGGGGAATGAAGGCCTCCGAGGCCTGGCACCGCAGGTTCTTCCGCAACTCCTTTTATAACCCCGCCTCACCGGCGGCCGTGGCGCACGCCCCCGCCGAGGCGGCTTTCGCGCTTAAGCTCCTGGGCCTGAAAACGGGGTCGGCCCTGCTCGACCTCTGCTGCGGCCCCGGGCGGCACGCGGTGGAGTTCGCCGCCCGGGGGCTGAAGGTGACCGGCTACGACGCCAGCGCCGAATACCTGGCCGAGGCGGCCGCCCGCGCCCGCCGCCGCGGCTTGCGGCTGCGGCTGCTGCGGGGCGACATGCGCCGGCTCCCCTTCCGCGGGGAATTCGACGCCGCCGTGAACCTGTTCACCAGCTTCGGTTATTTCCTGAAATATTCCGACGACCTGCGCACGCTGCGCGGCGCCGCCCGCGCGCTCAAGCCCGGCGGCCTCTTCCTGATGGACGTGGTGCACGGGGCCGCCGTTCGCGCCGGCTTCTCCCCGCGGGCCTGGCACGACCTCGGTGACCATTACCTGCTGGAGGAGAGGGAACTTTGGAGGGACGGGCTGCGCTGCGCCTGGACCCGGGTGGACAAAAAGGACGGCAGGGCCGCCACCGAAACTTTCTTCAACCGGCTTTACGACCGGCGGACGCTGGGCGCCGCGCTGCGCTCGGCCGGCCTGCGCCCGCTCGGCTGCTGGGGCGGGTTCGACGGGTCGCGCCTTGGGCCCCGCAGCCCGCGCCTCATCTGCCTGGCGCGCAGGACGCTCAGCGCCTGACTATCCGCCTGACCTCGTCGGCTATGGCGCAGACGTCTTCGGTCTTGCTGAAGATGCCCGTTACCTGCGGGTAGCGGGCCACGGCGTCCCGGCTGAGCCGCGTGAAATGCGTGGCTGTGACCACCACCACGGGAATTGTGTTGAGCGCCGGGTTCTTGGCGAACTCGCCCAGCATCTGGATGGCGTCGAACTCGGGCATGCCGATATCCGTCACCAGCGCCGCCGGCCGGGACTCCAGGCAAAGCGCTATCCCCTGCAAGCCGTTGTGCCCCACGGCCACCTCGAAATCCTCTTCCAGCGCGGCCGCCATCAGGGCGGCGTACACCTCGTTATCGTCGAGCACCACCACCCGCGGTTTACCTTCCATCGCCGCCTCCCGCGCCCGCCGCCAGCTGCCCGCAAGCCGCCGCTATGTCCGCGCCGCGCTCCAGGCGCAGGTAGGTGCGCACGCCGGCGGCTATGAGCTCCTTTTGGAAAGCCTTGACCCGCGGCGTCTCTCCCCCGGGCCCGCCCGGCGGGTTGTAGGGTATAAGGTTCACGCGGCAGGGTATATCCCCCACGAGGGCGGCCAGCCGCGCAGAATCCTCCGGCCTGTCGTTCACGCCGGGAAAAAGTATGTATTCGAACATGACCAACGCCTGTTTGGCCCGGCAGTAGGCGCGCACGGCGGCCACGGCCTTCTCTATAGGATAGGTCCGCTCCATCGGGACCATGGCCTCCCGCTGGACGGGGTCTGCCGCCACCACGGACAGGGCCAGGCGCACCTTGAGATCGGAAGCGGCCAGCTCTTCGATCACGGGGATCACGCCCACCGTGGACACGGTCATCTTGGCCTGCGGGAAATGCCGGCCGCGGCTGTCGGAAAGTATCAGCACGGCGCGCTTGACGGCCTCCCAGTTCAGGAAGGGCTCGCCCATGCCCATGAAGACCAGGCTGTTGAGCGTGCCGCCGGCGGCCTCGCGGCAGGCCTCGAACTGGTCGACGATCTCCGGGGCGGTCAGCGACCGCCGCAGCCCCAGCGCCCCGGTGGCGCAGAAGGTGCAGCCGCAGGCGCAGCCGGACTGCGAGGAGAGGCAGGCGGCCTGGCGGCCCTTGGCCGGCAGCACCACGCATTCCGCGGGGGCGCCGTCGGGGAAGCGCAGCAGGAGTTTCTGCGTCCCGTCGCGCGAAACCTGCCGCTCCGCGGCGGCGGCGCGGGGGGAAATAAAGAAGGCGCGGGCCAGCGCCGCGCCCACGCGGGGCGGCAGGCCTGGCAGGGCGGCCGGGTCGGCCGCGCCCTTGCGGTGCACGGCCATGAAGACGGCCGCGGCGTGAGACGGTTTCTCTCCGAGCTCCGCCAGCGCGGCCTCTATCTCGGGCCTAGTCAGCCCTCTAAGATCCCTGAGTCCTTCAGTCATATTCAAAGCTTCGATAACGGGGTGAAAGCGCTCCGCCCGGAACCAGTTGCGGAGGGGGGGGCCGCCATAAATTCCCAAGGCGGGGGGAACCACGCAAGGGTTCCCTGCAGTCCTGGTTCAGGGAGGAGCGCTTTCACCCCGACCCCTCAGGCGGCCAGCTCGAACATCATGTCTATGGAGCGTTTCGCCCTCGCGGCGACGTCGGCCGGCACGGTCACCTCTTCCGGCGCCGGGTCCTTGAGCAACGCGAGCACGCTGTCGAGCGTGATGCTCTTCATGTACGGGCAGAGCCGGCACATGGCTATGAAATTCTTCTTCGGGAAGCGCAGCTTGGCCAGCTCGCCGAAACCGCATTCCGTCACCAGCAGGTAGGCCGCGGCGTCGGTGCTCTCCACGTAGCGCATCATGTCGCCGGTGCCGCCCATGAAATCCACGGCCTTGATCAGCTCCGACGGACATTCCGCGTGAGCGAGCGCCACCAGGCCCGGGAACCTCTTCCTGTAAACCTCTATCAGTTCCGGCCTGAAATGCTCGTGCACCACGCAGGTGCTCTTCCAGAGGAAGATGTCCTTGCCGGGGGTCTTGCCGAGGGCCTTGGCCAGGTTCGCGCCCATGAAACGGTCCGGCACGAAGATCACGGCCTTATGCCGCTCGTACATCTTCCTCAAGATCTTCTCGGCGTTTGCGCTGGTCACTATGCAGTCGGACTCCGCCTTCACTTCGGCCGAGGTGTTGATGTAGGTGACCACCGGCAGGCCGGGATGCTCCGCCTTCAGCGCCCGCACGTCGGCGGCCGTGATCCCCTCGGAGAGGGAGCAGCCGGCGTTTTTCGACGGGACATAAACTTTCTTGGCCGGGTTAAGGATCTTGGCCGTCTCGGCCATGAAATGCACGCCGCAGAAGATTATCTCGTCCGCGGAGGTCTTGCGGCAGTCGTCGGCGAGTTTGTAAGAGTCGCCCACCAGGTCCCCGATGCCGAGGATGATGTCCGGCGTCTGATAGACATGCGCGCAGACCACAGCGTTGCGCCCCTTCTTGAGCCGGTTGATCTCCAGCGTCAGCGCGGCGACGCGCGTGAGGTCTCCCTCCGCGCAGCGGCGGTGCAGGCCCAGCGAGGTCAGCCTCTTTATCTCGGCGTCGAGGGCGGCGTCCATATCAGCCTTTCAGGGTCCACTTGCCCAGGATGTCGGGGTGATTGGTGAAGATGCCGTCCACGCCGATCTCCTTCATGCGCAGGGCGTCCTTCTTTTCGTTGACGGTATAGACGCAGGCGCGGAAACCGGCCTTCTTTATCTTCGAGATATTGAATTTGAAGGCGATGCGCAGGGCCAGGTGGAAATTGACGGCCCCCACGGACTTGGCCTTCTTGATGGCCGGCAGCAGCAGCACGGTGCTGAGGTTATGCCCCAGGTAGGCCAGCTTCAGTTCCGGCGACAGTTCGCGGAAGCGCTTGAGGGTGCCGTGATCGAAGCTCGAGACCATCGTCTTCTCGAACAGGCCCGGCTTGCTCTTCAGGAAGGCCAGGAGCTTCTCCTCTATGCCGGGGTAGACATTATGGTCGTTCTTCACCTCGAAGTTCAGCCAGCGGGCGGGCGCTTCGATGATGTCCATCACCTCTTCCAGCCGCGGCACGTACTGGAAACCCTTGTCCCGGCGGAAAGTGGCGGCGACATTGTATTTCTTGAGCTCGGCGTAGGTCAGGTCGGCTATGCGCACGTCCGCGCCGGCGGTGCGCTTGAGGTCGAAATCGTGGTGTACCACCAGGATGCCGTCCTTCGTCATGTGCACGTCGAACTCGAAATCGTGCGAACCCATCTCCACCGCCAGGGCGAAAGCCTTGAGGGTGTTCTCGGGAGCGTAGGCGGAGGCGCCGCGATGCGAGATTAGTCTCATATGAACAGGTCCTTTATGCCGTGGAAGGTCTCTTCCGAATATTCGAAGCCGCTCATCTTGTCGCGCTCCGAGCCGGGCCCGTGGAAATCCACCCCGGCCGTGACGAACAGCCCGTGGCGCGCGGCCAGGGCGGTGAATTCGCGGATGGCCGCCCCGGTATGCGCCGGGTAGAAGGCCTCCAGCCCGTCCAGGCCGGCGTCCTTCCAGGCGGGCAGGTCCAGGTACTTGGCCACCACGCCGGGATGGGCCAGCACGGCCCGGCCGCCGGCGTCCTTCACCGCCTTTATGGCCTCCTGCACGGTGGGGCCGTTGGGCTGTACATAGGCGGGAGCGCCGGGGGCCAGGTAGCGCTTGAAGGCCTGGCTGCGCGTGGGCACCAGCTTGCGGGCGCGCATCACGTCGGCCACGTGCGGGCGGCCGATGGTACGGTTGCCGCGGTCGGGCAGTTCCTCGAAAGCGATCTCGATGCCGAGGCCCTTGAGCAGTTCCAGTATCTTCTTTACCCGTATTATGCGGCGTTCGCGGTATTCGGCCAGGCGGGCGGCCAGCGCCGGGTCACGGGGGTTTATGCCGTAGCCGAGTATGTGCAGGTTCTCGTGCAGGCAGGTGCTGATCTCCACGCCGTAGCAGTAGCGGATGCCCTCGGCCTTGAGCGCCGGCTCCATCTCGTCCCAGCCGCCGGTCATGTCGTGGTCGGTGAGCGAGAAATAGCCGATCCCGGCGCGGGCGGCCTCGCGGGCGAGCGCCGCCGGGGCCAGGGTGCCGTCCGACCAGGTGGAATGGTTGTGCAGGTTAATCAGTGCCATCAAGTAAAGCGCGGACCGGGGGACTGGCCCTCTGGTCCGCGCTGCTACCGAACCGCGGGAGCTCAGCCTACGGCGATCTCCTTGACCTCGGGCACTTCCTGCCGGATCATGCGCTCCACGACGTTCTTGAGCGTCATGGCGGCGTGGGGGCAGCAGCCGCAGGCGCCTGTCAGGCGCACGGTCACTATGCCCTTCTTCTCGTCCACGGAGAGCAGTTCCACGGAACCGCCGTCGGCGGCGAGCATCGGCTTGATCTTCTCTATGACTTTAGCCACTTTGTCTTTCATATTAATACCTCTGATTAAATTATACCAGAATGGGGTCAGGTCTTGACTTTTGACCTTTTGGGCGCCGCGGACAAGAAAATCACGGATCCCGGCGCGAAAGGGCGGCGCCAGAACACAGCCCACCCGGGGCTTGCCGGCGCGGCATGCCCTTTTCTAGAATATTCGTCGGGCAACACGGGTTAGGCCATGGGCAACACGATACTCATCGCTGAAGACGAGAAATTATACCTAAAGATACTTGGGCGCCTCTTCTCCAAGCAGGGGTTCACGGTGCATACCGCGGATAATTGCCGCGACGCCCTGGACCTGGCGGCACGGCACTTGCCGGACTGTTTCCTGCTGGATTACAACATGGGCGCCGAGGGTTCCATAGAGCCGGTCTGCCGGTTCATCCGCTCGCACCCTCGCCTGCAGAGGGCCCCCATATTGATACTCAGCGGCGAATACGAGAAAGCGTCGGAGTGTTACAACACCCACGAGGTGGACCTCTTCATAAAGAAATGCTCGCCACTGCTGGAGATCGCCGCGGCCGTAAAGCGCCAACTGCGCCGCGCCGCAACGCCTCCGCCGCCGCAGCCAGCCTCAGACTTGGCGCTGGACCGTGAAGCGCTGCGGGTGCTGCCGGCCGGCCGGGAGCCGGTGGAGCTCAGCCGGGACCAGTTCCTGCTGCTCTCGCTGCTGATGGAAGCCTCGCCCAGCTTTGTCAGCGACGAGCAGCTTTGCCGCCGTATACTGGACCTGGAGCCGGACGCCTGCGCCTGCAAGGCCCTGAACATGACCATCTACCGCCTGCGCCAGAAACTGGGCCGCAGGCTCGCCCGCCGCATCAAGAACTCCCGTTCCCTGGGCTGGACCTACGTGCAGCCGCGTCCGCGCGGCACCGCCTGATCCGGTTTTTGCCTCCGAACACGCATATCGAACCCCGAAAAAGGCGTTTTTTTAGCCCCGATTCGCCACGCCGTTCTCATTGGGGAAAAGCCGCCCTCAATAACGCTCGCGTGGTTGACAGCCTTAACATCGTAGTCTATACTTCAAGTGGAGTTTGGGACTTACAACATTTGTGGCTCGAAACAAAAGCCGTATCTGAAATGCGCTTGGCTATTGGCCAAATCACTTTTATGAAAAACCTTGCTTGCTTTGTTGCGGTTTTGGTGTATATGTCGGGCGGGAGGGTTGCAGCTCAAACATGTTCCGCCCCATGCGATCTTACAAGCGAGATTTCTCAGACAACGGACGTGAATTCCCTGCAGGCGCCACCCGCAGGAATAGCCGGCCTAACGGGCGGTTGCGGTTTCGGAAGCGTTACGGCAACTGGCGGCACATGCTCGGTTGACGCCACGCATAAATGGGGGTGCACGATAAATTCCGCCTCGAGCGGGCACTATACGCCCACGCTAACCTACATCCCCGGGCCTGTCCCGGAAGGGTGCACTTATCCGGATCCGGCAACGACTACCGGGAGCGTATATATCGATGCTGAGCCGCCGACCGTCTCGGTCACATCCCCTCAGAGCGGCGTTTGGGTTCGCCGCGAAGACAATCTTACCGGCGAAGCGCAGGACGACATGCAGCTATTTAACGCCGGGGCTGTCGCCTGCAAGGAGCCGGGCTGCGGGTCTACCGGGGCTTTTTCCTTCCCTTCTGCGGCCGGGGTTGAGGACTTCCATGACAATGTTTATTATAACAACGAGAAACTAAAGAACGCCGATTGGTCCGTGCCTATAGCCGGTGTCGTAACATGCGGCAAGAATCCCCAGACGGCAATTGTTCAAGTGCGCGACAGCGTTTTTCATCTTACCGAGGAATCCATTTCTTTCAACGCGGACTGCTATCCGCCGCAGGTCTCCATATCAGAGCCGCCAATGTATGGCAATAGCTGGACCGACCCGCAAAATCCTGTAATCAAAGGTGTGGCCAGTGACGATGGAACGCTCAAGTATGTGGCGGTGATAATCTATGATGAAACTAGTGGGCGATACTGGAATGGGAGTGATTGGCAGGCAGCTTTGACTCATCGTTTGGCGGAGTTGGGAAGTGATGGTAAATGGGAATATGCAGGGTTAAAGAAGGAGTTCCTCAAGAGCACAAACTACAAAATAGTCGCCGTGGCCAAGGACGTGGTGGACAGAACCGGTGAAGCTCAGGCAACGGTTGGATATAAAAAACGAATAAATCTTGGCAAAAAAGATTTTGCTGGATACGCGATTTTGGTCAAGGAGGTAAAGAATATTGCGCGGGCTGAAGATACTTATAGCTTCATAACTCATCCTGGTGAAGATACTATAGGAGTAACTGCAGAAATTTCTCCATATAGGTTGTCCCCAGAACTTTCCAGATACGTCAAATGGGATATCCCAGGTATGAATAGTGTCAGTGGGAATCCATTCCCGACATTGAGTGGAAATCCTGCGCAGTTTTACACACGAATCCCGCCAATTCCGGCATATGCGTGGCCGAATATTCGTGGGGGCTCTATCGGATATTGGGTATACCCATGGTTAGAGTATGACTATGATGGTGAAATCTTCAGATACTATAGCCAAAACTACAAAAGTATATTCCAGGACAATTTGGATGTCTTGAGACAGGAGTATGTAGATTTTGGAGCGTCAATGAAGGAGAGAGGGGACTTTGATCAGTTCAGGCCTCCGAAATATCCGCGTCTATTGGATTTTGCTAGTGGTGATATCGGATTTGAGCATGAGTGGTGGATTGTTAAAGACCTATACCCTAATGCTATAAAACTTGATGATGCGTATTTAGGCGATTTAAATGTAACGGCAGGGTACAGATGCCCTGTTGGGAATAGATTGGCGCACGGGGTAAGGAATTCTAGGCATATGCGGGGCAAGGCATTGGATTACAATCAGGGTTTAGATACTGAGTCAAATTGTGCGGTGTGGGCAGCTGCCGCTAAGCTTAATCCAAGGCCAGTTGAGAACTTCCTATACGATACTGCTGATAATCCCACGAGTGCGCCAGATTGTTCTGGTGGCAGTGATATTGACTACACTCATGGGCATGTCGCATGGGAATGATTCGGTACGAGGATAAATTATGACCAAAAAGGTGTTCATTGCAATATGTGTGGCAGGAATCATTCAATCTTCTGTTGTTTTGCTATATTCCCAGGCAAAAAATAATGTTGAGCAGTTAATTCAAGACATGGGGTTGCTTGAATACGCTCCGGATGAGAATGCTTCCCTGGAAGACCTTTTATCATTGATTAGGAGTGATGCGTGGGCCATGGTTTCGCAAAATCAGAAAGAAAGAATAAAGGCCGCGTTTCTTAAGCAGTTGCGTCATGGAGTGGGGCTTGTCGGTAGAGTGGAGTCCGAGGAGGGGCGCAGGCATCTGATGTTGCTGGGGCAGATTTCAGCAGAATTAAAAGATCCACTCATGGTTCCCATTCTTGTCGATGGTGTTGCTTCTGCCTACTTCAAGGATGCTTTGGTCGCAATCGGACGTCCCGCAATCTCGATGTTGGTAAAGAGATTTGGGGATAAAACCATGGCGGGAACAGCGATTGGCAAAAGGGCGATTCTGGATATTTTGGGACAAATGGGGATAAGTGTTGCTGGGGGCAGAAAAGATGTCCACGAATTGCTGGCCAAAGCGTGCGAGGATAAAAACGCAAGAGTGAGGATGTCCGCGGTTAGAGCACTTGGAGAGATTGGCGATGACACCTTCATTCCTATGCTTGAAAAGATTGCATTAAATGACTCTGGTTTTTACGACACAACAATAGCGACTTCTTCATCTCGATCTTATTTCGTGCGGGATACCGCAATAGGCTCTGTGGAAAAAATTAAGAAACGTATTTCTAATGTGCAGAACAAGCGCTAAATCCTGTTTGGGAGACTTATGCCTAGGCTAAAATTTGTCATATTATTGAGTGTGGTGCTGATTTCGCAAGCAGTGAGATTGGCACATTCAAGCGTCTACTTAAAGCCTGGGGACAGGGGGGAATTAGTTTTTACGGTAGCCAACTCTTCCGATAGCGTGGATTTTTTGGCCACTCCTCATGTTGTTTATGAGAATCAGCCGTGGTGGTTCAGTATGGGGCAGCTTTCGGTGCTTTCCCATGATCCGCTGGCCCAGGATACCAGCTGCGAATTCCTTATTGATTACGCTATCGCGGCCAATGCCCCGTCCGGGATAACAGACCTGAATTTTAAAGTTGTTTTTTCAAGCCCCAACGTATATCCGCCTGTCTGGTATCCGGCGCAGGGCGCGCAGGTGGTTATAGACGGCACGCCGCCCCAGCTATCCCTGATCCAGCCCGCGTGGCTCGGCTACGCCGCTTCAACCACCGTTGTTCCGACAGATGGCGCCACAAAGATAGTCCGCGGTCCAGCCGCCTCATTTTATGCTTCCGACCCGGAGTCTGGCATAGCGGATTTTCAGATATATGATTCCAGCGGCACCAATCTGGCAGCCGAGTATTTTGCCCAGTCCGGGGCTGTGGGCTATAGCGCGAACTTCTCCGAGGGAGAATACAACGTTACAACGCTAAACAACTCCGGGGCATCTGCCACTGGCAGGCTTCAGGTGGATTATACTCCGCTCATATTGGTTTCCAGCTATACTACCCGCGAAGTGGGCAGTGGCGACTATCTTGACGATATTACTTTTATCGGTAAGGCGCATTGGGGGCTTGGCCTGGTGAAACTGCTGCCGGCGGCTTTTACCGTTTCCGATCCGCTGGACACCGCCTCCTTTGATTCCGCTTTGGCTGTCAGGGAATATAACGGAAATGGAGTATCTTCCGCTACGTTTACGCTCCTGGATGTTCCTCCCGGAGACTATAGGGTGTATGCTAAGAATGCTATTGGTTCCTTGTCCGCGTCGCCTGTGTCTATTCATTCGGCTACTAACTTTAACTCCGGGACCGGTATATACGACCATACCGTAGAGTACCAGAACCCGCTCTCCTCGTATGCCGACAGCCCGATACTTCTCAATTTTGAGGGCGGCGAAAAACTAGCCTTCCATATCTCCTATGAGTCGCTGGCTTTCCCTGGTCTGACCTCGGCCAATTCCATCCCGGTAAGTTTGCCGCAGGAGATAACTCAATCGTATTTTGGTTTTCCGTACGGCTTTGCTTTTGACCTAAAGACCACGGCCGGGTTCTCCGGGAACGCTACCATAAGGGTAGATTACCGGCAGACCCCCTTCACGCAGGCGCAGATGCAGGGCGCACGGCTTTACGCCTATGATGGCGCGAACTGGGTGAATATGACCAGCAGTAGGGGGGATGGTTGGGTGGAGGGAGTTTCTCCCACTCTTTCCAAAATGGTCTTGGTTTTCCCGTACCCGGCGTCTCAGCCATATACGGCCTCTAGTTCTGCGCAGATCGGCGGCGCGGCCGAGGCTGAACTAGTGTCATACTTGCCCGCGGTGACGCTTGCCGCCGCCGCCACGGAGCAGGCACCCATATCTGGGTATATTTCTTCCGCGGAAACCTCCGGACAATATCTGGTCTCCAATGTGTTCGTATTCGCCGGCAACGGGGCCGAGCTGGTGCCTCCTGGCGCCTTTAAAATGCGGTATTCTCCCAGTCAATTGTCGCGCGTAGGGGTGAGCACTAAAACGCTTAGCGTGATGTGCGCTTTTGGCGGTTCCCTGCGGCAGTTAAATGGCAGTACTTCGGATGGGTTCAGCATATCCGCTGCGGTAAACTCCATTCCGGATGCTTGCGGACTATTTTCTACGGTAAAACCCATTATTCCCGATATGGTTCCGCCCGAATCCATGATCCAGTACGGCGGGATGGTCTATGCCGGGCAGAACGGCGAAATCTACATGGGCCCTTCCGGTAATATCGGGCTATACTCGTATGATTCCGCGCAGGAAGGCGTGCAGCCTAGCGGCTTGAAGAACACGTATTATGCCGCGGATGCTTCTTCAGGTTCATTGCTTGCCGCGGCCGGCGGGGATTATTCCGACTTCATCGTGTACATGTCCACCTTTAATCTGCTAGAGGGGACCAGCACGGTCACTTATTTTGCCCTGGACAAAGCTGGGAACATGGAGCTGCCGAAGCGGGTCGTTATTGGAGCCGACTATTCCAGCCCTGAAACGGTTTTAGTGCCTAACGAGAACCAGTTACTGTCCAATGGGGTATTTTATACCAGCGGAATTTCCGGCATAGTCCTTCAGTCTGAAGATGTGGTATATGGAGGTGCCGCTTCCGGGGTTTCCAGTATAAAGGCGCGGATAGACGCTGGCAGGAATGAGTGCCAGCTTTTAGATGGCTGCGCCGCTTATGTTTATAGCGCCCCGGTGATGGCGCCTGAAGGTGCACATACCCTGCACTACTGGGCTGAAGACAATGTCGGCAACCTCGAAGATGAGCTCACGCAGGAAGTTTTTGTGGACACAGTTCCTCCGAAGATGGAGATTTACGTGGATAGCGCAGTGATAAGCGTTGATGTTTTTAATTTGGCCCTTGGAAGTTCCATCACCTTGTCGGCGGTCGACCCAATTGTGGGAGGCAGCGCGGCCGGTCTGAAGGCGATCGGGATGCTAATTGATACTGACCCTGCGTCCTGCGTGTCTAGTCCCACGTATGTATCAAATCCCGGCACCTGTGATAACCCTGTGTATACCCAACCGTTCAGTCTGTCGGAGGGTTACCATAACATTTATCTTCGCCCCGTTGACGCCGTGGGGAATATGGAACTGCCACGGAGTGTCCGGGTCGCTGTCGGAGACGTGGTGGATGATTTGGCCCCACAGGCATCCTTGGTTTTCCGCGAGTACGATGAGGAAGAGTATGGTGGCTATATCAGTTCAGAGACATTCATTGGTGTACTCGCCGAGGACATGCCTGGCGAAGGAGAGGCGTCCGGAGTTCTGGAGAGATACTACTGGGTCGCCCCATCGACCTCTCCTCTGGTCTACTCTCAGGACTTTAGACTGAACGAGGGCATTAGCGTGATATGGTACGCTGCCAAGGATCTTGCCGGCAACCTGTCTGTTGCAATGTCTTCCGCGGTCCGCGTGGATGGCACGGCGCCGCAGGTGGAGTTGGGCATACAGGGCGAGCATTCCGAACTGAACGGGGTCCTCTACTCGGCCTATGGCTCAAGCGTGGTCATAACGGCGGAAGATATTCTGTCGAATGGAGTCATGTCCGGAGGGGTGGAGATACATTACCTGGTCGACTTGAGCACGGCTTCATGCGAAGGCGTTGACGACGACGACCCGGCCGCTCCAGTAGGAACCTGCGCGAATACCGGTTACGCCGGGCCTTTTGCGTTGGCGCCGGGAACTCATACGGTCTACTACACCGCCGAGGACAGGGTAGGTAACGAGGCCGCGATTAGCAGCGTCACGGTGGTGGTGGCCGCGGCGGCCGGCCCGGCCGGAGTTTTCAGCCCCACAGGTTCGCTGAACGTGGCCCGCTACGGCTATTCCGCGACGCTGCTGACGAACGGCAAGGTCCTGATAGCCGGCGGTCAGGCCGGCGCGCCGCTCAATAATATCGCCTCGGCGGAGCTCTATGATCCGGTTACCGGCCTGTTCGGCGCAACTGGCTCACTGAGCATGGCGCGCGAAGGGCACAGCGCCATAGCCTTGCCTGACGGCAAGGTCCTGATAATCGGCGGCGCCCGGGACGGGGAGTATCTTGACCTGGCGGAGCTGTACGATCCCGCCGCCGGCACTTTCAGCCCGGCCGGCACCATGAACGTCGCCCGCATGGGCGCCGCGGTGGCGCTCCTGCCCGACGGCACGGTGCTGGTGGCCGGCGGACGCACCCACGGCAACGTGGAGATTTCCTCCTCGGAGCTCTACGACCCGGTCACCCGCACGTTCAGCAATAGCGGTTCCATGGGTACGCAGCGCGCCGCCTCCGGCGCGGTCCTGCTGGATAACGGCAAGGTGCTGGTGCTGGGTGGCGCCATAGGCGGCACTTTCCTCAATAGCGCCGAATTGTATGACCCTGAAACAGGTTCGTTCACCCCTACCGGGCCGATGCTGGAGGGACGCTACTGGGTCAAACCCACGCTGTTGAACGACGGTAAAGTGCTTGTGGTCGGAGGGCCTGTTTCGGGAGCGGAACTATACGACCCTGCCTCCGGGACTTTCAGCGCCACAAGCCCGATGAGTTCCGCCAGGCTTACCGGGACGGCCGTGAAACTGCAGAGCGGCAATGTTCTTGTCGCTGGAGGTGCTGACGGCGCCGACCTGGCCACGGCGGAG
>Ga0302238_1001731_pt1 | contig 16944 bp, 20 predicted proteins | sample AAG_UR_Asn_MG_FD_193527 | JGI IMG/M metagenome (GOLD analysis project Ga0302238, IMG submission 193527) | Enriched activated sludge microbial communities from anaerobic digester in WTTP, New Holstein, Wisconsin, United States - AAG_UR_Asn | ecosystem: Engineered > Bioreactor > Anaerobic >...
CGTGTTGATGATGCCACCAAGCGCGAAACATTTAATGTGGATTCTATCATTTATTTCTTTTAACTTCTCTAAACCAAGCGGTTCGCCCTTATTTGGCGTCGCAAAAATAGGACTAAATGTAATGGCGTCAGCACCTCTTTTTTGTGCTTCTTCTATATCCGAAAATGTATGAGTACTCACGATCACTTCTAAATCGAATGCTTTAGCCATTTCAATTTTATCAAGTGCGTGTGAAGGTAAATGTACACCATCACATCTTAGTTCATGAGCTAGTTCAAAATCAGTATGCAAATAGAGTTTTGTGTGTTGATCTTGAATGCCAGCCTTTACAACAGCTTGTGCCAGTGTTTTATAGTCTGCTGTTTGTTTATCACGCAAACAAATATAATCAGGTGTATGTTTTGCCTTAATAGACAGCAGTTTTTCCACAAATTTTGCGGAATCAGATGTATAAAATGAAGGATCAGTAATGAGATAACGTTTGATCATTGTATGAGAGTTTTTCCAAAAGTTGTGTCTGCTTTTTCAACTCTTCAAGCTTATCAGATTGTATTTGTGCCATTACAAATAAAATGGCAAAGAAACAACCGCTTAAAAAAATAAAAAGAGCCACAATGGATGCAATGATTAAACCAAAAGGGAGAAAAAGTAAGAAAGTGTAAAATCCTCCAGCTATTGCAAGAGCCCAAGAGGCTCCTTGCAAAAAGCTGAGAAGTTTTTCAAAACGCATTCGTTGATGTTTCAACAAGTAGGTACTTTTTAGTGTTCTTCACTAATTAAAACAGCACCCGCAAGATAAACGTATGTCAAAATCATAAAAATAAATGTCTGCAAGAATGCAGAGAATGTTAAAAGTGCATAAGCAGGAAGTGGTGCTACCCAAGGAGCAAGCATCAAAACAACTGCTAAGAAAAGATCGTCACCTTTGATGTTACCGAAAAGTCGGAATGACAAAGAAACGATACGAGAAAGATGTGAAACGATCTCGATTGGGAACATGAGTGGAGCCAAAACTTTCAATGGTCCCATAAAGTGTGCAAAGTAATGAACAACACCGTTTACACGGATACCTTCAAAATTATAATACACAAATACCATAAGCGCTAACGCCAAAGTCATGTTAAGGTTGCTTGAAGGAGCTTCAAAACCTGGGATAATACCAATAACGTTTGCAATAAATACCATTAAACCAAGTGTTGCTACAAGTGGTAGATATTTACGCGCCAACTCTTCACCAATGACATCTTTACCCATAGAGATGACACTCTCAAGATACGCTTCCATGACATTTTGAACACCACTTGGTACCAATTGCATTTTAGAAGTTGCAAGTTTTGCTAAGACAAAACTGATTACACCAACTAAAATAATATGGGATACAAAGATGAAGTCATGAGTGTGATTAATAAGACCTAAAAATGTAAACATTTCGCCCATTACACATTTCCTTCGTTAATTAATTTTGCGTGATTGTATCTATAAATCATTTAATAGTTCATTAAGGCTTCGGTTTTTTGCGAAGTTCGCTTACCTGTTGCCCACCTATACCCCAATTATCCATATCAACCTCGTCAATAGTGACAACAGTTGTCGCTGGATTCTTACCAAGAACACTGACTAAAAGGTTTGTAACGCCTTCAATAAGTTCAGCTTTTTGCTCTTTCGTTGCACCTTCTTTGGTGATTTTGATATTAACATAAGGCATACTTACTCCTTGTCTAAAAGTTGATTCGCTCGAATTAATGCGGTGTCGATATGATCTGCAATATTTTCTTTTCCAACTTTTTGTTCAAAACCAAGACGTTGCATTTTTAGCCTAATGCGTTCATTCACGCCTGAAAGTACAAGAATTGTTCCATGACTCTTACACAGATCAAAAAATTCCTCCAAAGCATGCAATCCCGTTGCATCAACCATAGGAACATGGCGCATACGTAAAATAAATACTCTAGGAGCTTCTTCAAGCTCGCCTAAAACATTTTTTAGACGATCTGCGACACCAAAAAAGAATGGTCCATTAATCTCATAGACTTCAACACCCGAAGGAACGATCTTTTTACTAATGGCATGTGCATCATCCACATCCACAGGTTCATCTGCTTCATCAAAAGGCATAACAACAGTCTCTTTGGTATCAATAATACCTGTAACATCAATCATACGTTTAATGAAGAGCAAACCTGCAAGCATAATACCTGTTTGAACACCTGTATTTAAATCAATAAATACTGTCAAAAAGAAAGTCATGAGTAATACCACGACATCATTGCGCTCAGATTTTAGAGCAATAGCTTTAAAATGGTGAAATTCACTCATATTCCAAGCCACAACCACTAAAATAGCTGCAAGAGCTGCTAATGGAATCAAAATGATCAATTTTGAGAACAAAAACATAAAAACCAGCAACATTAAAGCATGAATCATTCCAGATAATGGACTGTATGCCCCAGACTTAATATTTGTCGCTGTTCTAGCAATCGCACCTGTTGCTGCAATACCACCAAATAAAACAGAGCCAATGTTGGCAAAACCTTGCGCCATAAGCTCTTTATTTGAATGGTGGCGATCTCCTGTCATACCATCCGCGACAACACACGAAAGGAGTGACTCAATAGCCCCTAAAATCGCAATCGTAATTGCATCAGGGAAAACGGCACGTATCTTCTCAAATGACAAAGGAGGCAATGTTGGCGTAGGCAGTGTTGATGGCAAAGAACCAAACTTTGAGCCTATCGTTTCAACAGGTAAATGAAACATCCAAACGACAATAGAAGATAAAACAATAACAATCATAGGTGCAGGAATGCGTGGAAATTTATGACGTAATTTTATGAGCAGTATAATGCTAATAAGTCCTATGGCTAGGGCATAGTAATTGACATGCAAAATTTCTTTAGAATACAAAAGCCATTGATCTGTAAATTCTGCTGGCATTTTTGCGACCGGTAAGCCTAAAAAATCTTTAATTTGCGATGAAAAGATGATAAGTGCAATACCCGTCGTAAACCCAACCGTTACAGGATAAGGAATAAATTTGATGATATTTCCCAATTTGAAAACACCCATCAAAAACAGCATAATTCCAGCTAAAAACGTAGCTATCACTAAGCCATCGTATCCATGTTTTAAAATAACCGCATAGAGTACCACAACAAAAGCCCCTGTAGGACCTCCAATCTGATACCTACTCCCACCTAAAAGGGAGATAAGAAACCCAGCAACAATTGCTGTAAACAGCCCTTTTTCAGGGCTTACCCCACTGGCAATGGCAAATGCCATAGCTAAAGGTAAAGCGATAATCGCAACTGTAGAACCTGCTACAATATCAGATGATAATTTTGCAAGATCATACCCTTCCTTCCAAATCGTAAAGCTCCTAGGGAGCCAATACTTCACATTCATTGTGAACCTTAAAGAAGAATTTTCTCTTGTCCTAAGCGATAGAGTGCAAAATCGTATTTGACAGGATCACTTGGATCAATCTTTTGGAGCGCTTGGCTCAACTCTAACACAGCCTTAAAATCATACGATTTTCGCTGAATCAAGCCCAATTTTTTTCCCAACGCGAAAGTATGGGTATCAAGTGGTATCAGTAAATCTTTGGTATCAACGCCATGCCAAAGACCAAGGTCAAGATGATCTTTACGTACCATCCATCTAAGATACATATGCCATCGTTTATAAGGAGAGTGTGGGTTTGCTTGGGGTATTGTACCTAATAAAAACTGATAACCACGTGAACGGTAGGGATTAATATCATACAACATTGCGATCAATGCGCGTAAACCATCCATCACATGAGAGCGTTTTTGATAAGCTGGAAGGAAAACAGACTCTAATGAGCCTATCTCTTTTTTAAAACGTGACAACGTAATAAATAATGCTTGAATATCATGAGCATTTTGAAAGCGATAGTAATGGCTTTCTAAGGCTTGTTCAATGTTACTTTCATTTGCATCCAGTAGAGAAAAATCCAAACTTTCCAAAAATTGAATGATTGAAGAAACATTCCCATACGCAAAAAGTGCGCATATGAGAGCGATGAATTCATCGTTATGACGAGAAGCAATTAAAAGAGGATCTGGACGATCCACGCTAATCTCATCTGCGTGATTACGTTTATGAGCCTCTTCGTTTAAACGTTTTGCAAGTGCCTCAAATGTCATTTAAGACATCTTTTTCATTACTTTTACTTTGAAGGTAATCAGAAAGATTTATCAGTGAAAAGGTTACTAAAAAGATAAGAAAACCAGGGAAAAAACTTAACCACCATGCAATATCAATGACTTCTTTCCCTTCACTAATTATCACACCCCAACTCATTTGGGGAGGTGTAATACCAATGCCTAAAAAGCTAAGCCCACTTTCTGCCAAAATGGCACCACTAACGCCAAATGTAAAACTAATGAAAAAAATAGGCGTTAAAAGAGGTGCGAAGTACTTAAAAATAATTTTAAATGTACCAACGTTAGAGAGTTTGAGAATTTTAATAAATGGAGCATTTGAGATGGCAAAACTCTCACTACGTATCATACGAGCCATACCCATCCAACCTGTCACAGAGATGATAAAAATCAATACCCATACAGATGCACTCATGTAGCTAATGAGAGCCAATAAAAGAAAGAATGTTGGAAATGTCAAAAACAAATCGATAAGTACAATAATAAATTTATCGACTCCCTTTTGAAAAAACCCTGCGCTAATCCCAATCATGAGACCTACTATACTTGAGATTAAAGCACTCAAAATACCAATAAGAAGAGAAACTTGACCACCAATCATCAAGCGCGTAAACAGATCACGCCCTAGTCTATCGGTTCCTAATAAATGTTCAAAACTGGGTGGTAATAAAATTGCAGATGGATTAAGATCATAGGCAGAGCCATGATAAAAATAAGGCATGATAAAACAAAAAAAGAAGATGAGCACCAACAGAGTGATGCTCATAAAAGGAAATCGTTTCACTAAGATTTAATTCCTAAGAGAGTATTTAACATTTCATCAATAGTGGTAATAATTTTTGCAGCTGCACTGTATGAACTTTGATATTGTATCAAATTTGCTAACTCTTCATCTTTATTGACACCACTAATAGATTGATATTGTGTATTGATCGTATTGTGTAGCGCTTCGTTTGTATCATAGCTTGTGCTCGATGCAGAAGCATCTGTTGCTACTTTTGTTGTCAATGCACTGTAATAACCTGCAATAGTCTCTTTAGAGGAACTTCCATCTTTTCCATAAAAATTCAATGAGTTATATTGGAGCTGAAGCATAGCATTGGCAACATCGTGATTACCAACAACTGGTGCGCCATAGGCTTGAATCAAGAGAGGATTTTTCTTATATTCTGTCTTTACATCGATATTTGAGCCATTGGTTCCTGTAAAAAACTGATTCACACCAATTGCGCCAGGGAAATTAGTACCATTGTCTTGAATCGCTATAGTGTAGCCATTATTAAGTGAAGTAGGAGAAAGTGAAAACGCTCCATTGTCCATAAACGTTGCTTTATAGTAGTCATCAACGTCATTGAGTGCATTATTGTCTTTATTATCATCTGTACTGGTATTAATTTGTGTCAAAATACTTTTTGAAAAGGTGTCATCACCCATGCTTGTTGCTGTATCAATCGTAATGGTTTTACGAGCGACCTCTTTACCTGCACTATCATAAACGATAAGATCAAATGATCCATTTTCAATGTTATTATAGGCATTTTGTAAAGCAGTATTTGTTTTGAGATCTAAATTAGGAGATTGCATACTTGTTTGTGCACTTCTCGCGTAAATATTATTGGTTTCTGTAATGATTGTTTGTGAAAGGCTATCAAGTTTATCTACATAACTTTGAATAGTACCATCCTGAGGATAACCACCATTGACACCTGAAGTAATAACACGACCACGCAAGTCTAACATCGCACCCAATTTTCCACCCGATAATTGCTCAGTAACGTTATAACGTGTACCATCTTGAATTTCAGAGTAGATAGAATAATAGCTGCTTCCATTGGACGTATTGTCAATAACAAGAGGATGGAATGTTGAGCCATCAACAAAAGAGGCTCCAGCGATATTGAGATAATATTGCGTTCCAGAGTCTGTCATATTTGCATCAACGGTAGTATTGCTTGTGATATTTCCTTTCGCAACAGAAACATCAAGCATTTTTGATAATGTTAATTCTAATTCATCACGTTTGTCACGAAGATCATTTGCGAAGTTGCCTTTATCAGCTTCAATGTTCGCAATTTGTCCATTGATATTTGCAATTCTTTCACCAAGGCTGTTAATCTCATCAAGTGCCGTTTTAAGTTGCGCATTGATCGAGTCTTGTAACCCACGAATAGTCTCTCTGGTAGAGCGTATATCACCACTAAGGGTTGTAGCAGCTTGTGTAAGTGCTATTTTTTGTGAACCTGCTGTTGCATTAGAAGCAAGGTTATTCCACTCTTTAAAATAATCTGTTAAATCTTGAGCGATACCCGCATCACTTAAATCTGGAAAATATTTTGCAACTTCTTGTAAAGATTGTGATGAATAGGTATCGTAAGAGAGATTTGAAGACGCATTTCGAAGCTTTGAAAAAACAAATTCATCATGAATGCGTACGATAGATGTTATAGTAACACCAGAACCTACACTCACACCTTGAGAGCTCAGTGCTGGACTTGCTGAAAAATTGACTCTCTGGCGTGAATAAAATTCATTTTTGGCATTCGTAATATTTTGACTGGTGGTAGCAACGGCAACTTGAGCAGCATTAAGCCCTGAGTTACCTGTATTAAAAATTCCAAATAAGTTACTCATAACTAAGCCCTTACTTTAAGTAAAGAAGCCGGCTTATGATTTGATACTTTGTAACCTTCCATATCACGTGGGAAAATACTGTCAAGCAAAACGTTGTAAAATTGACTGATAGTCACAACATATTTTGCATATTGCTTGTTGTACGTTTTAAGTTCTGAGAGTTTTACTTTCATTTGAGCTAAAAGTTCTTTTTGTTCAACACTTAAAAGATTTTCTAAAGAGGTTTGACCACTCTCTTTAAGTATTTTCATCAATTCATTATCTAAAAGAGACTTTTTCGTTTCGAATGATTGGATTAAATCGTTTTTAATTTTTGCTCTCTCAAAAACCTCACTATGTTTCGCTACTTTGATGTCAGCTATATCTTTGTGTGTTAGTTCTATGAGGTTTTCTATATCTTTAATAGCATTATGCAAATAGTGTGTCAACATCTTATTATCCTTTAAATGTAAGGATTTAGATTAACTCTTCCGCTACTGCTTGTGCAGTTTTTGCCAGATCAACTTTATAGCTTCCATTAGCGATCTGTTCTTTCAGTGCGGAGACTTTATCTATCCCTTCGCTTTTTTCTGTTTTTGAGACACCTTTAGATGAATCATCTTTGGGAGCACTCTGTTGTAAATACGCCACATTAGACGTTTGTACTTTTGAAATCATTTTAAACCCTTTCGTTTTGATTGTAGTTGCTTACAACCATATCGTCCAAAATGATAAAACTTTAACGACCTTCTTTCAAATAGTTAAATAACATCTCACTTAAACCTAATTTTCCACTAAGAGCACTACTCATTGTGTCGTTGTACATTGATTTATAAATTTTATCTCCGGCATCTTTTTCAAACAAAGAATGTTCTTCCTCATTGTTTAATGCAATATCCAAAACCTGTTTAACAAAAAAAGCTTCAAATTTATCTGTCTGTTCTCTCAAAAGAGCATCACTTTGATTGTTTGAAACCATCTTAGGCGAATTATAATTAGCATTTAAAAGTGCTACACTTGTATCCATTTGCATTAGATGATCTCCAATTTAGCAGTGATGGCACCTGAGCGTTTGATGTTCTCTAATATCGAGATAATATCTTTTGGTTTTGCACCAAGTTTATTAAGCGCTCGTGCAATATTTGCAACTGTCATGCTCTCTTCTTTAATTTTAATGCGATTTTCTGCACCAGCGATTTTAACATCGCCACCGATATCCACATTTTTATCATCGGCTGCTACATCAGCCGCTTCAATTTTTATCGTAATATCTCCGTGTGTCACAACAACTGGATCAACTCTGACATTGACACCAGAAACGATCGTACCTGTACGTTCATCAATGACAATTCTCTCTTCTCTCTCATACAGAACATCCACATCTAAAGTCTTTGCTAAGAACTCAACTGTAGAGTGTCCTTCTGGTCGCATAAGACGGATGGTTCTTGAGTCTGTTGCCACGGCAATTTTTCTGCCAAATTTTTTATTGAGTTCATTTTGTACAGAAACAGCTGTATTGAAATTCGCTTCTTTGAGAGAAAGGTTGACAAATTCTTGTTCATGTAGGTCATTTTCAATTTCACGCTCAACTAAAGCCCCACCAAAAATATTCGCAGAAGATGGATGATTGAGTTGTCCTTTTTCTTTGCCATTCATACCACCAATTGTTAATGAGCCTTGAGCTAAAGAGTATATTTTTCCATCCACACCTTTGAGTGCTGTAAGAAGAAGATTTCCACCTTGTAGAGATTTTGCATCACCAATAGACGACACAGAAACATCAAGCTTATCACCTTGTCTAGCAAAAGGAGGAAGTTTTGCAGTAACCATAACGGCAGCGACGTTTTTAGATTTAATATCTGCAGGATCAATCTTGACATTCACGGTCTGTAAAAGATTTGAGAGTGATCGCAGTGTAAATTGAGAAGAAGAACCATCACCCGTACCGTTAAGACCAACAACAAGACCATAACCGATCAATTGGTTTTCACGTACACCTATAACATTGGCGATATCACCTAATCGTTGCGCATAGAGTGAACTGAGTGTTGAAATGAGTATTAAAGATAATGTGAGTATCTTCATCAATTTCCTTTAAATTTGACATTCGTGCCAAATTAAAGCAATTAATGTTCCAACAATTCTTTTTGATTAACGCGTTGTAAAATATCCTGCATCATATCGATTTGAACTTTTTGTATTTCAAGGAGTTCTTCTTGTTGATGCATAATTAGATGGTCTATTTTTTCATGAAGCATACGAATTTCAAGTTCAGATTTTAAATTAATCATGTAGTCGCTTTTAGAGCGCGCTCTATCTTTTTCTTCTTGCCTGTTTTGGCTCATCATAATAATAGGAGCTTGTAACGCTGCAACACAAGACAAAATTAAATTGAGTAAAATGTAAGGATAAGGATCAAACCCTTGATTATGAAACCAAACCACATTAATAGCAATCCATAAAAAGAGGAAAAAACAAAATGAAAGAATGAACGTCCAGCTACCACCAAAAGCAGCTACTTTGTCGGCTATTTTTTGACCAAATGTTAACGTAACACTCTCGTCACCACTATCGGCTATTTTATCTGTTAATGTTGAATTATTGCGAAATGAAGCAAGAACACGTTGTTCTAGATCTGAAAGTTCTCCTAACTCTTTTGCCAAATAATCAGCAATATATTTTTCACGAAAAGCATTGATTTCGCTTACAGACAAATAACTTTCTTCTCCAAAATCTGGATACTGCTCTTGTATGGCTCTTAAAATAGAATGACGAATCGTTGTTGCAGAAATACGTTCAGAAAGAGGAAAAGCCTTGTGTGAAATATCGCTAATAAATGTATTATTTTCCATTATTTCATCGATAATAGCTTAAAGAGCTATTCCCAAATTTCTTCGTTTTTTGAAGTGTATAGACACCAATCTGCTCAGGCAGTGCCAATGTACTCATATGCTCTATAACAATCAAATGCATTTTGTCAACAGGAATAGACGCGATAAGATCAATCACTTTTTGGTAAATGTCTTCCATACCTTCGCGAATAGAAAAAGGTGGATCAAAATAAAAATAGGCTTTGGACGAAAGGCTAGATAGTAATGTTGGAAAAAGAACGAAACTATCTCCTTGAAGTGGTGTTGTGTGCACCTCGTCAATGATTTTACAGTTACTTTTTAGTATTTGATATGCTGCTTTATTTTTCTCAATAAAATAGGCATGTTTAGCTCCACGGCTCAATGCTTCAAGTCCCATGGAACCACTGCCACCAAAGACTTCTACGAAAACTTCATCCACAATATCGTATTGAAGGCTATCAAAAAGAGAACCTTTGAGAATTGCTTTTGTGCTCCGTGTACTGTCCAGTGAAGGAAGCGCTATCTTTTTACCTTTATATTTTCCTGCACTAATGGTTGTAAACAAAGGCTTAGTTACCATAGTAACCTCGAATCGTTTGAATCAACTCAGCTCTAAATTTTTCTGTAAGTGCGGTAATCTTTTCCTCGAGTTCTTGCGTGCTTTTAGCGCTTGGCATCATATCATCCATATTACCTTGTCTTAGGACAAGATGTTGGAAAAACTTATCCAATTCTATAAGAAGCGAGGATTTAGAAAAAGGAATGACTAAATTTCCTTCATTTGAGGAGATATAGAAAATAGGTTTATCAAGTTCGATTTTTTTATCACTGATAACAAAATCACACTGTTTATAAGGAACGACCATCTCTCCTAAAAAACTTTTAAGTGCGCGGCTTAACAGCAATGATTGACAAACTAACGCTATTTTCATCTTATTCCTCTGTGTATAGTAATGAAATAGTAACACACTAAATCTTAATAGACTTCCTATACGTTTGAGCGAAGTTAGAAGATATACTCATACAATCATCATTCTCGTTTAAATAATTAAACAAAAAAAAATATGTGTCGATCTAGCTTGTAGGAAATTTATAAAAATGACAAGGAGGCAATTATGGACATCTTTAGCGCGACCAGCAAACAAGTTGAAGCAGCAACTTCTCCTAAAGTAGAAAACTCGGCTCCAACAAGACAAGTAGAACAGACTGCTGACACCAACAAAGTCAATGAGCAGGCAAAAAAAGAGGAGACAGATCCAAAAGCGTTAAGTGAAACAGTCAATGAACTTAACAAACAAATGGATATTCTCAATACAAATATTACATTTGGATATAACGATAAAATTAATCAAATGTTTATAAATGTAATTGAAAAGAGTACGGGAAAAGTCATTCGCAAATTCCCTACTGAAGAAGCGATGAGTCTTTCTGCAAAAATGAAAGAAATCGTAGGAATAATTTTCGACAAAAAAGGATAGACAATGGCAACTTCAAGCTTAAGCTCATTGGGACTAGGTAGTGACGGAGCACTTTCATACGATACTATTGATAAATTAAGAGCTGTCGATGAAAAAGCTATACTTAATCCAATTGATGCGAAGCTAACAACCAATACCAATAAGCAAAGTGATTTGGCTTCGCTTACAGCATTGGCAAATACTCTAAAAGCTTCAACGTCTGCTTTGTCAGAAGAAAACAACTATCTTCAAAGAACCACAACGGTTTCAAATGATGCTGTTTCTGTCACAACAAAATCTGGAACAAACGTAGATAGCTTTACACTTCATGTCGATAAACTTGCGCAACAAGATATTTATCAGTCAACAAGTTTTGCAAGCAAAACAAGTACATTTACCTCTTCAAATGATACACTGACATTAAAACTTGGAACGAACACATACAATATTGCCGTAACATCATCAACAACCCTTGCAGAACTGCAAGATATGATCAATGAAAAAGCAAGCGGTAAAATTACTGCTTCGATTTTGAATGTTGGTGGTACAAATCCTTATAAACTTGTCATTAAATCAAATTCAACTGGGGCTGATAATGCCATTACATTATCTTCAACAGGAACGGCTCTTACTGACTTAGGACTTGACCAAAGTGCAAATCATCTTAAAACAGCAAGAGATGCTTCTATCATTTATAATGGCGTTAATGTAACACGCTCTACCAATACGATTGATGATCTTGTTGTTGGAACAACGATTACATTAAATAAAGAGCAAACCGATGCTGCGACCAATACAACAGTTTCTATTACACAAGACTGGACAAATATCACAACCAATCTAAAATCACTTGTCTCTTCATACAATGATATTATGACAAAATTGAAAACGGCAACAGCTTATGATACAACTACAAAAACAGCTGGTACGTTTCAAGGTGTTACACAAATCAACTCCTTAAGTACAGATATTCGTAAACAAGTTCTAGGGGTTGACAGTGAGGGCAGAAGCCTTAGTGACTATGGTATCAGTATGACCACAGAAGGGAAACTTGAATTTAGCGCAACAACGTTCAATGCAAAAGTAGCAGCTGACCCTGCTGATGTTAGAGACTATTTCCAAGGCTCAACAACCTATAGTAGCACATCGTATAAAGGTACAAGTGTTTCATCGGGCGGCTTGAGTATTGGCGCGGATGCATTATCCATCAATGGTAAAGCAATTACGTTTACAACACTCTCAACATCAACAGTAGCAGAAAATTTGGACGCTATTAAAACAGCGATCAACAATGCAGGTATTACAGGTATTACTGCGAGTATTGGAACCAATAATAATATTGTTCTAAAAGGCGCAGCAGGTGCAGACATTGTGATTACGGGTGAGAGTACAGCCCTAGCCTCTTTGGGTCTTAGCACAAGTAATGTTTATTCATCGCCAAAAACAAAAGATGGTTTATTCAAAAAATTCAATACCATGATGGCAGGTTATGTCAACACTACAGATGGTACATTGGTTCAATACAATAAAAGTCTTACAACTGAAAAAACGGCATTAACTAAATCAAGAGCAACTGCAGTCTCTCGATTGGATACAAAATACGATGCAATGGCAACAAAATTTGCTGCTTATGAAAGCATCATCAGTAAACTAAATACCGAATTTAGTTCACTCTCATCTATGATTAAACAATCTTACGTTAGCAAATAATTAAAGGAATTTAAAATGTATACCAACTTAGCATATTCAACTTACTCACAAAACAACGCCTCTATTGAATCTTCTGAAAAGTTGATTAGAATGCTATATGAAGGTGTTCTACGCTTTGCATCACAAGCAAAAAAAGCTATTGAAGATGGCAATATTGAAAAAAGAACCTATTGGATCAATAGAACATCAGCAATTTTTACAGAGCTTATTAATTCCCTTAATTACGATGGCGGTCAAATCGCACACTATTTGAGCGGTCTTTACATTCATCAAGTGAAACTTCTTGCAGAAGCAAATCTCAACAATGATACAGCCAAACTTGATGAAGTCATTAATGTTGCTAAAGAATTGTTACAAGCGTGGAAAGAAGAGACTGAGTATGTCATGGATTAAAGATTTTACAATTGCGATTGTAGAAGAAAACCATACAAACATCGGTGAACTGATCGATAATATACCTCAATTTGAAACTATTGAGGAAGCACAAACTGTTTGTGCACTTATACAAGAAGCTTTAGTCATCATGGAAAGAGAAAAAGCAAATACATTTGATGCGATGCAAAAGCTTAAAAAAACACGTAAATTTGTTGATACGTCAACAGAATCCTACATTCAAGAGTACAGAGGGTAGTCACTACCCTCTTCTTTTTTAATCCTCAAAACACTTTTTGATGAGTGCCGGACTCTCTGGTTTTGTCATTAATGAAACAACAATCGCTGTCAATGCTGAAAGCGGTAATGCTACAATCATTGCATCTACAAAGGTGACTTTACCACTCAAAAGCGTATTGACACCAAAAAGCATCTTACAAATTCCAAGCTCTTTTGCCTCTTGAAAATGAACGAAAAGCAACCAAAATGTCGTTACAATCGTACCTACAAACATAGAAGCAATGGCACCTTTTTTAGTCATACGTTTCCAAAAAAGTCCACCAAAATAGGTTGGCAAAAAGATACTTGCACACAGTGCAAAAAAGATAGCCGTACTACGCGCTATGATAGCAGGTTGTTTGTCAAACACATAGGCTAACGAGACGGAGATGACAATCATAATAATGATGCCTGTACGTGTAATGAGCAATGAATTTGGGTTATGTTTACCTGCAAGTTGTTCAAATACATCACGACCTATTGCGGTACCCATTGCATGAAATTGACTCGAAAGTGTGCTCATCGCCGCAGAAATAAGCGCAAATAAAAAGATAAATGCAAACCACTTAGGCATTGCTACATTGATAAAATGAGGAATAACTTTACCAATACCACCCGTACTTTGAAGCGCATTTTTACCCTCATTAAATTCAAAATACCAAACGTTTGTGACAGAACCTACAAGATAGATAATCCCTGTCATCGCAATGATAAAAATACCTCCGATTAAAACAGCACGATTAAGCTCATTTTTGCTTTTTACGGTCATAAAACGTACAACAAGTTGTGGTTGAGCTAAAACGCCTACACCAACACCCATAGCGATAGTTGTGATAATAAAGAGCCATCCTTCTGAGAGGAAAACTGGCATTTTATTCCAGCCTTGGAAACCCCAGTTCATTGAAAGCTTCATGAGAAAATCTGGACTGCCCGCTGCCAAATCTTTTATATTAACGCTTGCAAGAGGTGTAACTGTTTTATCCCAAACCATCTCTAATTTAGAGAGTCCCGCATCCATTCCACCCACAGCATCAAAAACCATCACTAAAAGAATAATCATAGCAACAAACATAATGACACCTTGAAGGGCATCGGTGAGCATAACACCTTTTAGTCCACCTGCGAGTACATAACCTGTAACAATGACTGACATGACCAAAAGGGCAAGATGATAGTCCACTTTAAAGTATGCTACTAAAAATTCTGTACCACCGATTAGAACCGCAGAAGTGTACAAAGGCATAAAAATTGTGATGAGAACACCACCAAATACCTGAATAAACTTAGAATTAAAACGTCGTCCTAATAATTCAGGAAACGTATGTGCATTGAGGCGAATGCCCATTTTACGGGTAGGATTGCCTAAAAAAACAAAGGCAATAAACACCCCTATAAAGATGTTACAAAATGTAAGCCAAAGAAGCGAATTTCCTAACCATGCTGCAACACCACCAAAACCAACGATGGCAGCTGTGGAAATAAATGTAGCACCATAGCTTAATGCCATTACAAACGGATGTGTATCGCCTCCTGCAATTAAGTAATCTGCTGAGCTTTTTGTCTGTTTGTACCCAACATAACCCAAATATGCAAGTACAGCAAGATAGAGAATGATGACAATATTTTCAATTAAATTCATCATAAATCCTCATTGATTTTAGCTTCATTTTTATCCCACGCCTTGCGTTCAAGCACCTTTTCCTCTTTGTCTTTATCCCAGTTGATGACGCCGTAAATAACGCACAATAGAGCACTTGCATTCATCAGCCAAAAGGCCGAGCCCACACCAAGATCAAATGTTCCCATACAACCCCTCTCTTTTTAAAAGTTCCTTAAAAGTAATATAAAAAGCTTTAACGAAACTTTAGTTATATCCTTAATCGATTATAAAAAAATGATGAAGTTTCAAAAATGCTCACTTTGAGTGTAACACTTTCGACACAAAGGCTTAGATAAGTATTTTATAAAGTAAGTTTCAATACCCTTTAAACCATTACTATCTATCAGCAACGGAGCACAACGATATGAAACAGATTTTGATGGGAAATGATGCCATCGCCCTTGGTTTGATTCACGCAGGGGTTGATATGGTTTCAGGCTACCCAGGAACGCCTTCAAGTGAAATTTTGGGAAATTTCCAAAAATTTCGAGATAAAAACAAACTTGAAGCCTATGCACAATGGGCTACTAATGAAAAAGTAGGTTTTGAAGTAGCATATGCGGGAGCGATTTCGGGTAAACGCACCTGTGCTACGATGAAACAAGTGGGGCTTAATGTCGCGAGTGACGCTTTAATGAGTGCCTCATACATTGGTCTTAAAGGCGCAATGCTCCTTATTTCCTGTGATGACCCTGGTTTCTACTCGTCTCAAACTGAACAAGATAGCCGCAGCTTCGCAAAATTTGCACGTATTCCTGTGCTTGACCCTAGTACGCCTCAAGAAGCCTATGATATGGTAAAACTAGGTGTTGAACTCTCCCACGAATTTGAATCCGTTGTTATGTTACGCCCTGTTATGCGCGTCAGTCATGCAAGAGAGATTTGCGATGTTGATGATGAGATCAAAGTAACTGCCAATAAAGGTGATTTTGAACGCAATATCCCACGTTGGGGCGCTGTCCCACCTGCAGGAAGATATAGACAAGGCTTAGAACAACTCGATCGTTTAGAAGCGATTAAGATGTGGAACTGGGATCATCTCATCAAGCCAAAAACACATGCTTTTAAAGGTGAGAATGTGCTTTGTCTCACCAGCGGTACAGGCGATGGATATGTACGAGAAGCTGTAGAAGAACTAGGCATTAAAGCCGATATTTTAAAACTCGACATGCCATACCCTCTTCCAAAAGAAAAAATTGAAGAGCTCTTTACTAACTATGACAAAGTCATCATTTTTGAAGAGAGTTATCCTTGTATAGAAGAGCAATTAAGCTCTCCAAAACTGTATGGAAAACTGACAAAACACCTCCACCAAATTGATGAATTTTCAAAAGATAAAGTTGTCACTGCTTTTGCAAATGCAGGTGTCATTGCTCAAAGTCATGCTTATAAAAGTGAAAAATACACAGAAGAACTTCCAAAACGCCCGCCCAATATGTGCCCAGGTTGTCCACACCGTGATGTTCACTATGCCATTACTAAAGTGTTTAAAAAGAAAAAGTCTATCTATACTTCTGACATTGGCTGTTACACACTTGGCCTCAATCAAGCGGCGATTGACACCATCTTATGTATGGGTGCTAGTGTATCTATGGCAAGTGGTTTTAGCATTTCAGACCCAGACAAAACCGTTGTAGCGACCATCGGCGATAGTACCTTTATGCACTCTGGTGTTGCACCACTTATCAATGCAGCTTACCAAAATCACAAATTTATTTTGGTCATTTTGGATAACTCCACCACAGCGATGACAGGACGTCAAACGACACCAGAGCGTACCAATCCTCATCAAATCGACATCAAGCGCATTGTTGAAGGCT
>Ga0302238_1001735_pt1 | contig 16938 bp, 10 predicted proteins | sample AAG_UR_Asn_MG_FD_193527 | JGI IMG/M metagenome (GOLD analysis project Ga0302238, IMG submission 193527) | Enriched activated sludge microbial communities from anaerobic digester in WTTP, New Holstein, Wisconsin, United States - AAG_UR_Asn | ecosystem: Engineered > Bioreactor > Anaerobic >...
GTAAGGATTGTCGACCTTGCATTTGAGGTTCCTGGCTGAATTTTCGCCACGCCATCCGGCAAATCCGGAAAATCCCTGGGTTCTCGGGGTATCGATTATCATTGTTCCGAACGCCCAGTCAACTGTCATCTCCTTCGTGTCGGAACGGTAGAAGGTTGTCCCGGGAGCATTGTCACCGAGATCAATCTTCCATCGTTTGCAGGCGGTGACATAAAGCCTGTAAAGCCACTGGAAATCCACGATTTGGCTTTGGAAGGCACGGCCATTGGGTATCACTAGGAAACGATCGTCGAGCCAGCCCATTGTATATTTGCCGTCCTCGCTTTTTCCTATCGGCATTGCTCCTTCAGGGATCGATGCGAGCTCTACTGCTCCTTCCAGTTTGTCGTAGGATAATGTCTTTTCAGTATCCCATGGCGCAGAAACCTTGAAGTTTACCGGTGACGATAGAGTGACAACCTTTACATTCGGATTGACAGCTTTTGCCGGAGCTCCGATGTCGCGTTTCTTATGGTAGCGGTCGCAGTAGGGATTGTCGCCGATGATCACTGCATGTTTCGCCTTGCTATAATCTCCACTCGCGCTTCGTCCAGTCATGAATGCCACGTCGGCATCGCCGTCATAGGTCTTGTCGAAGAATACGCTTTCAACTTCGTGGAGCAGGGGAAGGAAGAGGGCCGCATTTCCGATTGTTCCGCTTCCGCCGCTAAGTCCGAGCGCATGGAGATTCTGTTCGTACATGTCTTCAGTGGAATATGCTATGTCCACCTTGTATTTCGGCTTTGCGAAATCAGCACGGATGAAAAGAGGGGAACATATCCTGTTGACAGCCATCCATGGCGCATTATGCACATAGGTGTAAGTGTGGCCGAATTCCTTCAAGTATGCTTTGTAGTCATAACGCGTGTCATAGTTTGGCATCTGGACGCCTACCCAGCGGTGGGCGAATGAAAATTGTAAACTCTGCGTGACTCCCTGGAACGCCGTTATCGCGGCGACTGCAAGATTGGTATCGGCACAGGTTGTGAGTGTCCCACCCGTCCATTCACCGTTTATTCCAGGAACGCCTTTTACCTTTATTCGGGGAATGTTGGAGAACCAGTTTGACGTCTTCACATCGACGCCTTCGACAGTTGCGCCCTTGCTGTCGGGCCTTGCCTTCCAGGCGGTCTGTCCAGGGGCATAGAGATGTGCCGCGATGGTACCAGTGCCTTTCACTTCGGCATACTGGTTGATAGCGCCTTGAAGTTCATGTGAACCGACGATCACCCCTTTGAACCCAAGACTCCGGATGTGCTTTGAGGCCTGCTGGTAGAAGTTGATCGATGATTCGGCAAGATGGGCGTAATAATCGTTTATACGGGCTGCACCACGGGTCTTTGAACGGTAGGGACGATCCCATTCAAGAAGGGGGATTATCCTTGGACGGAAAACATTTCCCTTGGCAGGATCCTCGTCTTCGAAAAGCCCTTTCTTGCCATCGGCGTCGGTCCATGCGGCATCAAGTTTTTCCCTGGTGCCGTATTTCGCCAGCAGCCACCTGTTCCATTCAGCATCGTGCCATTTCTGCATCTTGTCGTTGATCTTGAAGCTCCAGTCCCAGAACATTCCGTTCTCATTTATGATTTCAACAGAGGCCAGGCCGGGCTCCTCCCCCCAGGTCCTGCCGGTATATGGATTCTTATGGCTGAGGAACTCTGTTGCCGCACGTTTCCATGCTTCTACGATCTTCGGATGTGGAAATACGCCTTTCCAGCCAGCGTTTCCTTTCATCGATTCGATGTCTTCAAGTCCGTCTTCGGGGAGCAGGGGACGTGAATCCACGAAGTCCATATAGACATAAATGCCTCTTTTGAAAAGTTCGGCTGCAAGTTTGTCGAGTCGGTCCATCCCCTTAGGATCGAGCAGGCTGTTGCTGGCAGGTTTCTCCTGGAGATATCCCAGTCCAGTGCGGGGAAGATCATTGTGATGGAATCTGACAAGGTTGTATCCGCACGCGGCGATGGAATCCGCCATCTTTGAGATCTCCTCCGGCTTTTCGGGGAAGGTCATTCCATAGACAGTGGTTGTTCCCCAGAACCTTGCAGGTGTCTTGTCGGTAAAATAGAGTTTTCCATCAGTACCTGCCTGTACGACACCATGCTTTCCGGCAGGAGCATCGAAGAGCCATCCACCTACGTTCGCTACGGAATCCTGTGCGAATTCCGGATATGCCTTTTCCGGCCAAGGTACAAGATCTGAGGGATCAGGGAGGGCTTCCGGAGGTGTGGTGGTCGGGATCTGCTGTGGTACATCGGCTGCGTAGGCACAACATCCAAGGGCAATGGTTATAGAGAGTGAAATTCCGGCCAGAAGAAGCTTGTTCATAATGATATCTCCTTTGCGGTATTGTTGGCGCTGATATGAAAATACTATCGATGGTATTATTATAGTTGGGTGATGGGCAATGTCAATTAGGAGAAATGAAAAAGAGGATAAAATAAAACTGAAGGAAAGGATAAAAATATTTCTTAATAACCTTGTGATATTTTTCGTGTAGGGAATTCTACAATCCCAGATCCAGTTCCTGGTCGGAGCCGGATTTCTTCTTTATGAATGGGGAGAATTTCTTATGGAGATCGTCGAGCTTCGCAAGGTAGTAGGCGATGTTTTCATCACGCGTTTCCGGAGCATCCCTCAAGAGGCATGAATTGTCGACCACCGACACGTTTTTCTTCGTGCCCGTAACGTAGAAGGAGATCTGATCTCCTGCCTGGTAGGCGCGTCCGGACTTTATCGCAAGTTCGTAAGCCGCGCTACGTTTTCCGCCTTCCTCGGAGATGCCACGCTTGTAGGAATCAAGGGACTCCTGGAGTGTTTCAGATTTTGCGAACTTCGCAACCGGCCATTTACGCCCCTCGATCGCAGTCTTGTATTCGGCTGTCATCTTCTCTATTGAATCGAAATCTTCCTTCAGCAGGTATTCGATGGTCTTCTTCATGTATTCGCGTTGGAACGGCTCGAGTCCGCGCGACTTCAATGCCGCCCCGGTTATCGAGATCTCGCCGTCCTTCGAAAGCACCGCATAATTTTTGCTCTTGTAGCAGAACATGGAAGGATAGATGGAATCAAGTTCGACTTCGATCCCCTTCGGCAGGATCTTCTGGATCTTGTCCTTCATCTTGTCAGGATCCTTGACCCCTTCAGGTGGCTGGAAATATATACCGTCGGTATCGATCTCGATAACGTTCGCTTTATTGTCCTTTAGGAACTTCACCATCGAACTGAGGATGCTTCTGCCGGTGGAAGTTACGCTTTCCGCCATCGTATAGTCGTTGAATGTGCCCTGTGAGAACCCGAGATAACCGTAGAATGAGTTTATGAGGATCTTGAAGGTCGACTGCAGAGAATAGAGATATTCCTTCTGGTCTGCGGATTTCGCAGATTTCTCCGCATCCTTCGCCTGCAGGCGGAACTCCCTCAATTTCTCAAGGAAAAAGGTGAATATCTTCAAGGAGTCACGTTTTGGAATCCAGTTTTCCGCGAGTATGATCGAAGGATAAAGAGATCGGATATCGCAATGCCACACGTTCTCGAAGACTCCAGATTCAAATGCCTCGGTCAATGCACCGGCGAAACTGCGACTCGGTTCAGGAACAGGTACCGACTGCTCCTTTTCAAGGTATGCGGCGACAAGCATCGCATCTATCCTGGTTGCGTTTCCGCGCACCACGCAGTTCTGGTAGGAATAGGGAACAAGTTGGGTCTGGTAGAAATAGCTTGGTGAAAGGATCTCCGCAATAGCCCTGGTTTCACGAGCATCATCCATTGCATACTTCTTGAGAGTCTCACGGTCCTTCTTGAACATCGAGCAGATCGCGTCGCCCTCGATATATGTCCTGTTCTTTGCGGCGACCCCAAAATGTCTTGCAATAGACTTGAGCCCATAATCCTCCAGTTCGCGATAACTGACATCATAGAGCTGTGCGAGGAAATAAGTGTCGATGATGTGGCGCCCGTAGATGTCGAACCTCGTATAGTTCACAGTTCGTTCGGCTATGGAAATCCGTGAAGGTCTGTTTGAGATCGCGCTGCCGTCCCGTCCGAGGGTGAGCTTAAGTTTATGCCGTTTCGCGCGTGTCTGTATGAACGGCAGATCGAAACGGAAGATATTGTGTCCTTCGATTATGTCCGGGTCGCGTTCCTTGACCGTTTCGATGAATTTTTCAAGAAGCTCCTTTTCGGAAAAAGGTTCCTCAAGGACAAGAAGTTTCTCCCAGCCTGTGTTGTCGGACATGCTGATCATCGCGACCTTGTCTCCTTCGCGTTCAGGATTCGGGAACTCGAAACCTTCCGTCATCAGGGTTTCGATGTCGAACTGCAGCCTGCGGGTTTCGCTGAAGGTCATCTTCCTGAAAAGTCTGAACTGCTCCGATGTCAGGAGCTGCTGCATCTCGTCGTTGAACAGCCTGAACGGGGCGGATGGAGATGTGGGATTGAATCCCGTGGACCTCTTCAGGTATTTTATGGCGCTTTCGTAGTCTGCGGAATTCGCGAACTTCGCAAGATAGCCGAATACGGCATCGCCTTTCAGCTTGACGATGTCGAAGTTGAGGTTTGATCCGTTGAGCACCGCAGGATTCGAAAGCAGGAAGAACGGGTGGAAAGGGATTTCCTTCTTTTCAAGCTTATCACCGCTGCGGATGTAGATGATAGCTTTTCCGTCCGAGCCTGGTTCAGCTGCGACAACGTGGTCGAACTTAGAGGATACAAGATTTTCAAGTTTGAAATTCATGAGGAAATGTAACCACAGAACACACAGATTACACAGAAAAAAGGCAAAATAATAAAATTATTGCCATGAGGGCATAAAATTGAAAACATCTAATACTGAATTAACTTAAGCGGAAAATCAAAAGGGGAGACATATGCCTGCGAAAAAAACTGTCAAGAAATATGTTCCGGACGATAAAAGATATTCCGAGATGAAATACAACCGATGTGGACGAAGCGGCCTCAAGCTGCCGGCTATATCTCTGGGGCTCTGGCACAATTTCGGCGGGATAGACGACCTTGAGAACTGCCGCAAAATGCTGAAAAGGGCATTCGACCTTGGTATCACTCACTTCGATCTTGCCAACAACTACGGACCGCCGCCCGGATCCGCGGAGACAAATTTCGGGAAGATACTGAAGAAGGATTTTGCGGGATACCGTGACGAACTTGTGATTTCGACCAAGGCCGGATATTACATGTGGCCGGGCCCATATGGAGAATGGGGTTCGAGGAAATACATCCTTGCGAGCCTGGAACAAAGCCTGAAGCGAATGGGGATCGGCCATGTGGACATTTTCTACCACCACCGTCCGGATCCGGATACGCCAATAGAGGAATCGATGTCGGCGCTTGAGCAGGCAGTCCGACAGGGGAAGGCCATATATGCCGGAATTTCGAATTATAAGGGAAAGCAAGCTGCTGAAGCTTCAAGGATATTGAAGTCCATGGGAATTCCGTTGCTTATCCATCAGCCAAGCTACAGCATGTTCAACAGATGGGTAGAAGACGATGGACTACTCGACGTCTTGGATGCCGAAGGCGTCGGTTGCATAGTTTTCTCACCTCTAGCCCAGGGTATGCTCACGGACAAATATCTCAAGGGGATTCCTGCAGGATCCAGGGCTTCGAAGACCGGAACCTTCCTCAAGAAGGAGCAGGTCAGCGAGGAGAAAGTTGCGAAGGCCAGATCTCTCAACGAGATCGCACAGGCCCGCGGACAAACCCTTGCGCAGATGGCGCTCGCATGGGTTATGAGGAGGAAGACCGTGACATCCGCTCTTATCGGAGCAAGCTCGGTGAAGCAGATTGAAGACTGCGCGGCATGTACGAAGAACCTTGGATTCTCCGGAGAGGAACTGGAGAAGATTGAGAATATACTAAAGTAACTCGGATTTTCCGGTCCAATATTTTTTACAGGCAGGAAGCCTGTGCTACATTTAGGAGACAACAAATGGATTTCATGAATCCGTTCATTGAGGATTTTTTCAAGCTGATACGCGGGCATCTTATGGAGATAATGCTCGTGTTTGCTGGGACGGTGTTGAGTGTCTATGGCAACGACATAAACAAGGCGGTGATGAAGCAGATCAAGAAGCAGAACTTCTTTGTGAGGTTCGGGACGTTTGTCGCTCTTTGTGTGATTGGATATGGATTAATAACGCTTATCATAGGTAAAATTTTGGTGAGATACATGAGACAACTGGACAATATCTGGCTGATCCTGGTGATAGCCGGACTTTTCATACTGATCGGTCTGATTGCCGAGGAAAAAAACCATATATAAAGAAGGGGACTTATGTTTAGAAACATTCTTGCGATCTTCACAGTTTTGGTTTGTATCGTTTTTTACGGGTGCAGTTCCGACAGGTCGCCTTACGGTATCTGCGAGCATATTTCACGCGGTGGGGAACATGAGAATTACGCCCGTAAGGAACTTCCGATGATAAAGGGTGCCGGTATCCAATGGGTCCGCACAGACTTCGACTGGTCCGGCGTCGAAAAGAGGAAAGGCGAATGGAACTTCAAAAGCTTGGACGAGACCGTCGGCTGGGCGGAGGCGAATGGAATTAACATACTTCCGATCCTCGATTACGATGTCGCCTGGGCAACACCCGCATACAAGCACCTTGATGAGTGGCTCGAGTATGTCAGAAAGACTGTCACAAGGTACCAGTCCAGCCTGAAATACTGGGAGGTCTGGAATGAGGAGAACGGCCCCGGCATGTGGCGGGATAAACCGAATCCGGCGAACTATGTAATCCTTCTCAAGGCGACATATGAGGAGATAAAGAAGATAAACCCGGATATCAAGGTGCTGATCGGCGGATTTGTCGGTGTGCCTTTCGAGTTCATCGAAGGCGTCTACAAGGCCGGAGGCAAGGACTATTTCGATATCATGAACTTCCATCCGTACCGGGCGAAGTCACCCGAAGCAGGACAGCTCTACGAGGATATAAGGAAACTTGTTGCGCTGATGGAGAAATATGGCGACGGGAATAAGCCGATGTGGATTACCGAGATCGGTTACGCCACGCACAAGGTTCCTGTGCTGCCCGAGCATATCCTGAAAGCGGGGCTCAAAGCCGCTGATCCAAAACGGGAAAAGTGGAATGCGGCTGTGATCTCGGATCCGGATTTCATGGAGGATTCCGACATGGACGACGGATATTTCAAGAATTTAATAGGGGAAAAGAACAGCTTTGCAAGGATCAAGCTTGCTGACATTCCATCTCTTGACAGTTCCAAATACAACCTGTTAATAATGAGCCCTTCGGAAGAATTTCCAGCCGATTATTTTGACGCGATAGAGAAATATGTTAAATCTGGCGGCGTATTATTCCTGTGGAACAATGTTCCGTTGTACTACGAGAAGAGGTGCAAGGACGGCGTCTGGAGCCAGAATATGGCCGATGAGAGCTTTAGGAAAAGGCTGCACATTGGATGGGAGGCTTTCTGGACGAAGCAGGGAGTACCGAACGATACGAACAGGATGGAGCCGGCCGAAGAGTTTAAGGACATCATAGCGATAAATCAGAAGAAGATGGGGAGAGCGTCACGGTTCCTGAACGCCGATGCTATGGATGAAGGGGACAAGTTCGTTCCGATCATAAAGGTTTCAAATGGGGCATACAATGGTGTCGCGGCAGCGGCTTTTGTCCTGAAGGATAAGGGAGCTGTGATAGTTTCCACATTGAATCCGTTTTTCGTAACAGAGGAGTTGCAGGCGAAGTATCTGCCGCGCACGTATCTGCTTGCAATGCAGGCGGGGGTTGAAAAGATATTCTGCTATGAGTTCAGGGCGTCTGAGAACGATCCAAGCTACAACGAGGACAATTTCGGGATCTTACACAAGGATCTGACCTCGAAGCCGGCGTTCGTTGCGTACAAGGCCCTCATCAAGGCAAGGCCGGAAGGATCGGTGAATGTTCCAGGTGAATGGAAGGAAAACGGAATATGCAAGGTTTCATGGAAGAGGTCTGATGGACTTACCGGATGGGCTTTGTGGACCCAGGAACCTGAGAAGGAGGCGACTCTGAAGATTGAAGGGGGGATAAATGAAGCCTTCGGACATCTTGGCGAAGATCTGATATCAGTTGTAAGGCCGGGAAAGACGGGAGAACTCAAAATGAAGATCAGGAACTCCCCGATATATGTCATAGGACCTGAAAAAATATCTATTGTAAAATGAACATGTGCAAGAAAATATTGATAAGCATTATATGCTCAATATTTCTGTTCTGTGCTTTTGAGTCATCTGGCCAGGACAAGGCTGTGGCTGCCGACAAGAACAAGCAGTCTTCCCAAGGCGCGACGACCGACTTCAAAGGAATAAACCTTTTCGATAATCCGGTGATGGAGGAGAAAAAGCCTCCTAGGAAGGCAGGTGGGAGAGGAAAAGTCGAAAAGTTAGACCCGCCAACCGAGGCGGATCTGAAAAAGGCGGTTGCAGACATCAAGGGGATCTATGCTGACAAGTATAAATCCACCGATGTCAAGACGAAGCGTGAACTTGCTGAAACTCTGCTTGGTGAAACAAGGAAGCCAGACCATTCTCCTGCCGTCAAATATGCGTTTTTCCTTGAGTCGGCCCAGGTTTCCGCATCGACTGGAGATGCAGATGCGGTGATGAAGACCCTGAGGGAGCTGGGAAAGACATTCAATATCAATTTCGGTGAACTGGTTGCAAAGGAACTTGCCGAGACGGAAAAATTCGCAAAGATGCCAGCCGATCTCAACGCACTTGCCGATGCCTTCCTTGAATGCTACCGGAATGCAGATGAGAACGAGCTTTTCGATGATGCGCTGAAATATCTGAATTCTGCTTCGTCTGCTGCCAGGAAAGCGAACAATCTGGAGATTGGCAATGAGATTAAGGAATATATGAAGGATCTCCAGGTCATCAGGAAGGAATATGCGCTTGTTGCGGGGGCTTTTGAAAAGCTGAAAGTCTCTCCGGATGATCCGATTGCGAACTTCGCAGCAGGGAAATTCTACTGTTTTGTGTTGGACAAATGGGGGAAAGGTCTTCCGATGCTGGCGAAGGGGGTGGACGAGAAGTTCAAGCAGGTTGCGGTTGAAGACATGAAGGATCCGAAAGAAGCGGCCGCAATGGTCCAGATAGGAGATGGCTGGTGGAATCTGGGGGAGGACAAGGACTACAGGCTCCAGCAGAATAACCTGAGGGACAGGGCCTGCAACTGGTATGAGAAGGCGATTCCCATGCTGGAAAGCCTGGACAAGATCAAAGTCGAGAAGAAGATAGACATGGCGAATTCCACTGCCGGAGTGAAGCGTTCATCTACAAATCTTCCAAAAGGAGCCGTGATTGCATTCAGCTTTGAGAAGAACAGTTTGATCAGCAGAGGGGTCGGATCAGTGATTTCGGATCTGAGTGGTTTGAAGAATGATGGCAAACCGCATGGGGTGAAATTCGTGAAGGGGCCTATGGGAGATGCGGTGGAATTCAACGGCAAGGACAGCTATATCGAGGTGAAGGATTCAAAGGCGCTCAACCTGGAAGGGAACCTAACCATTGCAATGTGGCTGAACCCCGTAGATTTCGGAGGGAGACGCAACCCATACAGCAAATGCTACGGTGGTGAAGGGACAATGACAATTGAGACTGGCGGTGCCATAACTTTCTTCTACGGTTCTACCGGCAAAGACGTTGAAGGTGGATATGTGAGTGCTGGAAGTTCGAAGGCTCTGGTCCCTGGGAAATGGAACCATGTCGCTCTTGTAAGGGATATGAAGAATACAAAACTGCTCTGGTATTTCAACGGTGAAGTAACTTCTGAGACTCCTTTGGAGATACCCAATATCAAGGCTTCCGGAGCAAATATCCTGCTTGGCAAAGGCTATGCCGGATTCTATTCAGGATTGATTGACGAATTCGCCGTCTTCAACAAGGCCCTTTCCGAAAGGGAAGTCAAGGAACTCTACAACCTTGGCAAAAAAGGCCAAAGCTTCTGAGAATCCTTAAAGATTTTTAACCACAGAACACACAGAATACACAGATAACTGCCATTTCCCAATAATTGCAGAATATTACCAAAATAAAGACACTATTTACAAGTAACTCGAGAAATGATTGGTAATATTATGTCCAAACAAAAGACATAGGAGGCAATTATGAATAGGAAGTTTTATCTTGATCTTGCTGAATCCGGCGCTGCATTCCCAATAGGTACGGATCTTGTGGTCCATGAGAAGAATGATCCAAAGAAAGTGATGCTGGACGGAGTCCTTCTTGGCAAGGCCGTTGAAGAGGCTTCAAGACGCTATAATGCTCCGCTTGCGTTCCCTTTGATGGATCTGAAGCTCGAAAAGGCTCTTCTCCTGGACATCCTCGGGATCCCGTCCGACAAGGTCGACACCTTCCATTTTGAGACATGTCCGACAGTTGAAATGGTTGAAAAGGTGAAGAAGGACCTCCCGAAACGCTCACTTGCCAGGATTGATGCCACCTGCGGGGCGGTCAAATATATTAATGAAGAAACAGGACTTGTTCCGGTCGGAATGTGCATCGGCACGTTCTCGCTTATGACAAAGCTCATGTCAGATCCTATTACCGCCGTCTATCTTCTCGGTATGGGAGTGAAAGCGGAAGAGGATGAGGCTGTCGCCACCGTGAAGAGATCCCTTGACCTGGCATGCATGGTCATTAAGGAATATATCGGCAAGCAGATAAAGGCCGGTGCAAAAGCGATCATCATGTGCGAACCCGCCGCGAACAAGATCTACATCTCCCCGAACCAGATTGAGGAAGGCTCTGACGTTTTCGACCGCTGTGTCATGGATTACGCGTTCGAGATCAAGAAATTCCTTGATAAGCAAGGTGTGGATCTTATTCTCCATGACTGCGGCGAACTCACCGACCTGATGATCCAGAAGTTCGTCACGCTTGATCCGGCTATCCTGAGCCTCGGAAGCTCGAGGAAGCTCTGGGAGGATGCCAGACTTGTTCCAAAGTCCACAGTTCTATACGGAAATCTTCCGTCAAAGCATTTCTATTCCGACGAGAAGATCACAAAGGCCCAGGTCATCGAGAAGTCCATGGAACTCGTCAGAAAGATGAAGGAAGTCAATCATCCGTTCATCCTCGGCAGCGAATGCGACGTGCTGAGCGTTCCTGAATCGATTGGAACAATTAATGATAAGGTCAGCGCACTTGTAAGCTGCGGATGCGGATGCCACCACCACAAGGCTGCTTAAAAGGATTTGCTTTTGTAGATTAAATAATTATTTTTTCCGGATGAAACAATCATTCAGAAAAAATTTGAAGCAGTGGCTTCTGGACATCTATCGGATCCTCGAGGATACCTATGGTGTGCAGGAATGTTTCCTGGAGCATGAGGATCCGCTCCAGCTCATGGTCTGCGCGATCCTTTCCGCTCAGTGCACCGACGCCAACGTGAACCGGGTTTCTCCCGGACTTTTCAGGAAATACAAATCCGCGAAAGATTTTGCCGAGGTCAACATCAAGGAGCTACAGAAGGACATCAGATCCATCGGGCTCTACCGCGCGAAGTCAAAGAACATCATCGCCTCCTGCAAGAAGATCATAAAGGAGTTCGATGGCAAGCTTCCTTCCGAGATGGAAAAGCTGGTGACTCTTCCCGGGATCGGACGCAAGACTGCGAATGTGCTGCTATGCCATGCGTTCAACAAGCCGGGATTTCCTGTTGACACACACGTCCAGCGCCTTACGAACCGGATCGGCATAGCCAAAGTTGAAAATCCCGTGAAGATCGAAATGATAGTGAACAAGAACCTTCCCGAAGAATACTGGTGTTCATTCTCCCAACTGCTCATCTCCCACGGACGTGCAAGGTGCCAGGCGCGGAAACCAGACTGCGAGAACTGCGAAATCCGCAATTTGTGCGAGAAGAGAATATAATTTTACCACAGAGGCACAAAGGCACAGAGGTTTTTCTATTGGAGCGCCGGCGTCCCGCCGGCAATAAAATTTTAACCTTTTTCTTGATTATTTCCATCAAGAGAAATAGCTTTTGTGGAGTTGTCCGATATTTCTTATGGGGGGATTACATGAAACTGCCGATACCAATCCAAAAAACTCTTCTATCGGTAATAATTTCCCTTGTCTCTGTCCTTGTAATGCATGCTGATTCTTTCATGATTAAGCCTGAGGTCAAGGATACCGAATACACTTTTGGCAATACGCGCGTTGTATTGCGCTATGATTCCACGCAGAAGGGCATGATTGATTATACCTTGAAAGTATTTGACAAGGATAAATTGCTCGCGGAGCATAAGGGGCTTGGATTTGAAGAGATATTTGCCTCCCCCGGAAACAAGTATTTCCTGATGGTTTCGAATACCGGATTTACAGGTTGTGCCTGTATTGTGATTGACAATACCGGGAAAATTCTTTTCCAGAAAGAGCATAATAATAACAGCTTGGGGCGCAATTATCCGGATATGGGAGAAGTAAGATATTATAGCAGCTCTGTTACCATCAGGCGCTGCTGGTATGACAGCAAAAAACCGGAAGTGAAATTCGAGATTGCCGATGGAAAATTGAAAGACATAAGGATTAACGGCAGCGAAGACGACAAAATCTCGATATTGGGGAATATCACCATCAATGATTTTAAGACAACGGACATAAGTGGACGCACACTACTTCATCTGGCGGTGGAGAAAAACGATATAAAGATGGCTGAAAAAATCCTTGGTTCTGGCGCAGATGTGAACGTGAAACTGACGATAGGCTTTTCCCCTTTACACAAGGCTGCAGGCCTGGGAAATATGGAAATGGTTAAGCTTCTCGTCAGTAAAGGTGCTGACCTTAAAATCCTGGACGAAGAGTATTCTATGACGCCATTGCATTGGGCTGCGAAGAACGGGCATCCCGAGGTAATTGAATATCTCATCGGGAAAGGAGCAGATGTAAACGCAAAAAGTGAATCTGGAGAAACGCCTCTCCATGAAGCCTCAAAAAAGGGGCATGAAAAAGCGATAGGTATTCTTATTGATAACAAGGCTGACATAGAGGCAAAAGACCAAAGAGGATGGAGTCCTCTGTATGATGCTTCGAATACAGGACGTCTTGGCGCTGTTAAAATTCTCTTGGGCAAAGGTGCAGATATAAAATCGGCAGATAATAGGGGATGGACGCTATTGCATGCAGCCGTGGACAACAACCATGCCGCAGTTGCAGGACTGCTGATTGAAAAAGGCATAAACGTAGACGCAAAGGATGAAAAAGGCATTTCAGCGTTGGGCATGGCTATGGAATGGTGGAGGAAGTCATCACTGGTTGAATTCTTGATTGAAAAAGGGGCTGATGTCAACTCAAAGTCAGAAAATGGAATTTCCCCATTACATTGGGCTGTAAGCAATCGCAACAATGATCTTGTGAGAAATTTAATTGCAAAAGGGGCTGATGTGAACGCAAGGGATGGTCTTGGAATGACACCGTTGCTTGAGGCCGCCAGATGCGGAGACAAGGAAATAGTTGAGTTTCTTATATCAAAAGGTGCGGAAATAAACGCAAAGGATGGGGCTGATCAGACAATGCTCCACAAGGCTTCTTATCGCGGCAATACAGATATCATCCAACTTCTAATATCAAAGGGATTTGATGTCAATGCCAGAGATAAGTCCGGGAGCACACCTTTGCACATTGCCGCTGAAATGAACAATCCTATTGCCATTGACATTCTTCTTAAAAATGGAGCTGAAATCAATGCTGAGGACGCCGGTGGGAATGTCCCGTTGCTCAGGGCAACAGATGGAATACAAGGTAGGGCATATGCGACAGTTGAATGCCTTATTACGAGAGGAGCTAGGATAAATGTAGCCAACAAGAAGGGAAGGACACCTCTTCATAGTGCCGCTGAAGATCAACATGCTGATGAAAAATCCCGATATAATCTAGTAGCATTATTTATTGATAAGGGGCTCGATGTAAACGCTATGGATGATAAAGGGGAAACTCCGCTTTTCAAGGCAGTAAAAATACGGGACAGTGCAACATCTGAGCTGCTCATCAAGAATGGAGCAGTTGTGAATATAGAGAACAAGGAAAGACAAACACTACTTGGAATTGCCGAAGACATGAAATCATATTTCAAAGGCAAGGAAAAAGATGAACTTATGCGAATGATATCAGTCTTGAGGGAAACAAAGCCTGAAACTGTTCCGCTTAAAACTGGACATCCAGTCAAAAATAAGGAAATGAAATGAGCTCTTCATGATTGCGAAATCCACAGTATTTGCATAAAAAGGCTTTAACCACAGACCACACAGAAGACACAGAAAATATCCACCACGAAACATCCGCCGTCGCTGAGAAGCTATGGCGGGACAAGCACGAAGGGCACGGAATTTGTCCTCTCCCGAATTAATGCTATCTTATGCGCCCATGTTTTTCGACAGCCTTTCTGTCAAGGCAAAACCAAGGAGGAGCAGAAAATGAGAATTGCAAAGAATAAGATATTTATCGGTGATGTGCCGGTTAGCGCGATAGCTGAAAAATACGGCACGCCGACATACGTTTATGACGAGAACAAGATCCGTGAGAACTACCGCAGGGCGCTAAACGCCTTCTCGAAGTATTATCCCGATTTCAGGTTCTTTTATGCAGTCAAGGCCTGTAACAATCCTGCTATAGTCAACATACTGCGCCAGGAAGGTGCGGGTATCGACGCCGCGAGCGTGAATGAGATCCTGCTTGCGAAGAGTGTAGGACTCAGTGGAGAAAATGTCATGTTCAGCGGCAACTTCCTGTCGGATGACGACATAAGGAGAGGTCTCAAGAGCGGAGTGATCTTCAATCTGGACGATCCTTCGATACTTCCGCGCGTCCTGAAGATCGGAAAACCGAAAATTCTTTCGTTCCGTGTCAATCCCGGATACGGGAAGAGCAATGTCGGCGAGTTCGTGACGAATGCCGGTCCCAACGCCAAATTCGGGGTGCATCCCGACCAGGTGATGGATGCTTACCGTGCCGCGAAGAAGGCCGGTATCAAGAGGTTCGGAGCCCACATGATGCCAGGTTCCTGCATAACCGAACCGGAATATTTCTCCTTTATAACTAATCTTATGATGGACATCATAGGCAAGGTCGGCAGGGAACTGAAGATACATTTTGAATTCATAGATCTCGGAGGCGGACTCGGGATACCGTACCGTCCTGGAGAGCAGGGATTGGACATTGAGGAGGCTGCAAAGCAGGTCGCAACTGCGTTCAGGGCGAAGGTCAAGCAGTATGGGCTGAAGGCTCCAAGACTGATGATGGAACCCGCAAGGTATTTCGTCGGCAATGCTGCCTGGATAGTAGGCAAAGTCCATTCTATAAAGAGTTCATACAAGAAGATCATCGGGACCGATATCGGGATGAACACCCTTGCACGCCCCGCCATGTACGGCGCATATCACCACATCTACGTTGACGGCAAGGAAAATGCGAAGAGGGAGAAGGTCGGTCTCTGCGGGCAGCTCTGCGAGAACACCGACTTCTGGGTGAAGGAGCGCGAACTTCCCGCAAATATCAGGGAAGGGGACATCGTCGTCGTCGAAAACGCCGGAGCATACGGCTTTGCAATGAGCTACCAGTACAACGGACGCCTGCGTCCGGCGGAAGTGCTTGTCAATGGAAAGAAGCATTTCCTGATCAGGAGCCGAGAACAGTTCGAGGACATGGTCCGGAACACCTCCGTTCCCGCGTATCTGAAAAAATAAAAGAACATGCCTTACGGCATTAACTACGAACAAAAACATTCGAATTCGTTTGAAGTCATGCCCGTAAGGGCTGTTGTGAGTGTTTAATGGAACATGCTCTTCCAGACTACGTCCAGCTTTTCTTCCTGGTCTTCATCGCAGGATTTGTGGACTCCATTGCAGGCGGCGGTGGGCTGATCCAGATTCCAGCTCTTATATTCTTCGCCCCGCAGGCGCCCATCGCAATGCTACTTGGAACGAACAAGATTTCCTCCGTCTTCGGTACTGCGCTGGCAATGGTGCAGTATATCAGGAAGACAGACGTTGACTGGAAATCGGTAATTCCCGGAGCCATTTCAGCCTTTGTCCTCTCGTTCATCGGAGCGAAGGTCGTTACTGTCATCAGCAATGATTTTCTCAAGCCTCTGGTGCTTGTGTTGCTGGTTGTGATCGCGATATATACTTTCTTCAACAAGGATTTCGGTTCGGTCGCCAGGCATAAGCTCGGACATGGAAAACAGCTGATGTTCGGTCTGATCCTCGGAGGTGCGATTGGTTTCTATGACGGATTTTTCGGTCCGGGAACCGGAAGCTTCCTGATTTTCATGTTCATCTCAATATATGGCTATGATTTTCTCCATGCCTCAGCTTGTTCGAAGATAATAAATGTCTCAACGAATCTAGCAGCGATACTGTATTTCGGGATTGCCGGGAGCATCTATTGGAAGCTTGGATTGGCCATGGCGGTCTTCAATGTCGCGGGTTCTTATATCGGTTCGAAGATGGCAATCGACAAGGGAAACAAGTTCATAAGAGTGATCTTCCTGCTTGTGCTCGCCGCGATAATCGCAAGGCTTGCATATGTTTCATACTTCAAATAGGAAAAGATTCTGATTCTTGATGCAAGATGCTCGACACTGGATTTTTAATCTGGATATCCAGCATCCAGGATCCAGAATCAATCATTTCATATTCCAAACATCCTTCCTTTCTGATGGTTTTTCCGCATTTCCGCTTGATGTTGCGCAAGTTATGAATTAGATTACGCGCCAAGAATTTATTTGGGGAATTATATAAACAAGGAAATTGCAGATGTTTTATCAAAAACTGTCCAGGATGTTTTCCACTGATATCGGAATAGACCTCGGGACGGCGACATGCCTCGTCTTCGTGCGCGACAAGGGGATCGTGCTCTGCGAGCCATCAGTTGTTGCT
>Ga0302238_1001740_pt1 | contig 16897 bp, 15 predicted proteins | sample AAG_UR_Asn_MG_FD_193527 | JGI IMG/M metagenome (GOLD analysis project Ga0302238, IMG submission 193527) | Enriched activated sludge microbial communities from anaerobic digester in WTTP, New Holstein, Wisconsin, United States - AAG_UR_Asn | ecosystem: Engineered > Bioreactor > Anaerobic >...
GCGGCGCCGGGCCTGCCCTCTATCTCAACCATCGAATTGGCCTCCATGAGCCCTTACGGGGTGCTGGGACCCTTCCGGTACGCAGCCGCTCCCCTTCCTGCAGGCCGCGCCTTCGCCAACGCTACCGTGGTGGGAGACATGCTCTACCTCGTGGGCGGTCACGACGGAACCGGGCCAGTCAACACGGCGCTCAGAGCCGAGGTGCTGGACCCGAGAGATGCCCCGGAGGTCACCAACATCCTCGCCGAAGTCACTGGCAATGGCCTGAAGGCGGGACTCTGGTTCTACAAGGTGTCCGCAGTGATGGACGACACCTACCAGCGAAACCCCGGTGGAGAAACCCTGCCCAGTGACCCCGTTCCTATTCAGGTTCCCGGTAATCCCCAACTGAAGGTCAGCTCGGTCAGCCTCGAAATCACCCTGGTCTGGGACCCCATCCCCGGGGCGAAAGGCTACCGGGTCTACAGAACTCCCACCGTAGGCCTGCCGTCGGGGAACGAAGTGCTGCTGGCCGAGGTGCCCGCAGCCCAGACAACCTACACCGATGCCGGTGGTGACCCAGTGTCCAACCAGCGTCCCCTGCGCATTGGAGACCTGGGCGCCTGGCACCAGGCGCCAGCAATGAACCACGCCCGATGGGGTGCAGGTCTGGGCAAGGCCCGAGACCCCCTGGTTCCCAACCTGGGCTACTTGTACTCTGTGGCGGGCAAAACCTCGGGCAGTGCCGCCAGGAAGGACTACGAGTTCTTGCCCGTAGACTGGGAAACCGGTGAAACCCTGCCCGGCGCAGTCTGGATTCCCGACGGAGGCAACCTGCTGGCCAACGGGCGATACCTTATTGCTGCCTACGTGGTTGACAGCGTGGCTACCATCCGGCTGGCAAACCCCAACGACACCTGGATATACGCTGGGGCCGGCGATCTCGGCGGTGGAACACTTACCAGAGATGTGGATGCGGCCCTGGTCCTGCCCGGTGGACTACTTGCACCCTGGATTGCAGTCACAGATGTTACTCCGTCTCACGCTGGTTATGGCTTTGCCGCAGCCGCTAATCAACTCTTCGTCTTCGGCGGCCAGAACGGGGGAGCATCCAGCAGCGGAAAGTCATCAATGCTCTGCGGCACGGGAAGCGGCTGCGGCCCACTGCCCACCATCCAGAACTGGAACGCCGGCATCGGCCTGGTCCTGGACCGCGTAAACATGGCCAGCTCGGTGGCCGCTGCCAACATCTTCATTGTTGGTGGTCGCAATGGAAGCGGAACCGCACTCAACTCAATCGAACAAACAGTCTGGTAAGATACAGCCAACCCAGTATTTAGCTATGGGAAGAGTGGTTGTATGGTATACCCCTCGCACTCCTTAATGTAGCCCTCAATTTCCTTCGTATCTTCGGTATTTCCCATAAGCTCAACAAGAGTAACATAAACAGCCTTGGCCCCTGCGCAGTCGCCGACTTCAAGCAGCATCCCTATCTGCATGGCCAACTGCTCAGCCTGCTGGGCCTTGGCCTCATGGGCATCCTCGTGACTCTGTGCTGCCAAACGCAGCAACAGACGCCGGGCCTCCATCTCGTACGGGTTTCCCAGGGGATGGTCCTGGTACTCGTGCAGGAACAGCTCCACCGCCTTTAGAGCCCCCGGTGAGCCCGAGTCGGCCAACCCCTTCACCCTGGACCACGAAGAGGAGACCTCATCGGAATGCCTCTTCTGGGCCTGCGCATCCTGGGCCCTCTTCAGTTGCTCTGCCTTCTGCCTCTGGCTCTCGGCAAGCTCTATGGCGTCCAGCTCGGTTTGCAGCCGTCCGGGCTTCTCCACGGGCACCAAAGCTGGGGACTCTTCTTTCCGAACCGTGGCAGGTTTGGCAGCGGGCTCCTTCTGGCCCAGCCTCAGCTTGATATCCATGAGGTCAGGCCCCTTCTCCAGTTTGGAATGGGCAATCTTCGCCGTGAGAGGCTGAGAAGTGCCAGAGGCCTGGGGCTTCTGTTGACGGCCCGAGTCAAGCATGAGGAGGGCATCCTGAGCATACTGTACGGCCTCGTCCGAGGTCACCACGCCATCGCCGTTGGCATCGCCCCACCCCCTCATTGCCCCAAGCAACAGGTAGCTGAAGGCAGGCCTCTCTGCGCCGGGAAGAGGGCCAGCGATGTCCCTGGCACGCCCGGCAGTCAGTACCGTAGCCTCCTTCACCTCAAGAATCTCGCTGTTCACGGCGAACTGGGCCCCCTTCACAAGGGTCTTGCCATGGAAATCCGTACCGTTGTAACAGGCATCGACCACCAGCACCGGCGGCTCCACCCCCACCGCTGCCTTACCCAGTCGCTGCAAGACCTCCTGCTGAGTCAGGGTATGCGGGAAGAAGTCTACCTGGTCAGGCTGTGCCGTGACGGCGACCAGCGCTCCATCCTTCCCGTCTTCACTGGGTGAGCCGTGACCGATGAAGACCACCCACGCCCGACCGCCCGGCTTGACCCGCTGGGCCACAGCGTCCAGAGCGTTTCGGATCTTGTTGGGCGTGGCCTCGCCGTCCTTGAGCAGCAGCACCATAGGAACCTGACGCACCTTGCCCAGGTAGAGATACCAGGCAACCCCAAGCTCCCCTGCCCCCACAACATCCGGGAGATACGCGTAATCCTCAACCGCTACCACAAGAGCCGCATCTCCCGAGCCTCCCCCGCTGACGGAAGGTAGGGCAGAAAGGTCGGGCCAGAGCGGTTCGGTACCCAAGAGATTCATCACAAGGCTGGCAGCAAGCATCAAGGGCGTCATCGTCCATCCTCCATTCCCGTCAGAACCCACTGCTTTGTACTACGGCCGGGTTGAACTGCACAAGAGCAGGTGACGCGTGGCGGGTCAAGTAAGCCACTGCTCACCATTCTCGCCCCCCCTCGACTCGGCCTCCGGCCGGCTGTGGCGTTGCAGCCAGCACCAACACACCCCAGATTCGCTGAACTCCCGCTGACCACTGGGGAAACGCGTGTTTCGGGTGGGGGAACTTCAGATTAGTGGGCAGGAAGTCCTTTCTGGATTCCACCGCAGACAGCTTGTCCAAAATATTGGCCATGCAGTCGGAGTTGCCCTCGTAGCCCGGCTGGGCCCCGCTTCAGTCTTGGCACAGGACCGGGCCCCCTCCCAGCCCGCCAGACAGGACAACAGTGCTCCGCCCCCAATGCCACCCCCGCTCGCGGGCCTCTGGGACCCCGCACGTCGCCCCCAGAGTCAACGAGACTAGAACAGCTGAAGAAATGATCGGCAGGACTCTAACGATCATACGGAGCCCTCGCTTCTGTGATGCCTTGGCATGTGCCGTTAGCATACTGCCCCACATGAGTCATCCTCCAACCCAACTTTGGGACCCAGGAGGGCTATACACATGAAAATTGTTTTTGTCGCCATTGAGGTTATTATTATACAAGGTGATCAAGAAGATTTCCCCATTCCAAATCGTGAGCCCCTCTGCCTCACAACCGGCGATCCCACTGGCACTGCACAGCGTACCACTGACCCTGCAGCCAAGGGGAGACCCGTCATAGGCCGAATAGCAGACAATTCGCCCGTCAGAACTGTTTCCGACCACGTTAATAACGCCACGTACAGTCTTATATATGTTGGAGTGGGCCTGTCCGAGCATGAATGACACAAGTGGGCCGGTCGCTGATGTTCCCGTTGTTGCCCAAATGGAGGATACGATGGAAGATAGGCCTCCACGAATCAGCTTCTCGCCGAGACACGCCCCCAGAAGGGTACTGGACGACACATACACGGAACCGTCTTGCTCAGGGTTATCCATGGGAAGTCCTCACACATTAAAATTAAAACTACTCTGTTTCCACACTCTACACGGCCTTTGGGGGCTTTCCCGCTGCCTTCTTCAATACAGCCAGGTCCTGTTCATAACGAGAAGTGCCGACGTCCTCGCCGCGTGGAAACGCCGATCCGGTGCCCAATCCCTCTGGGGATTCGGAACCATCAACAGCGCCTGTCCCTCTGGCAAAGGGCCCCCGAGACTGCAGTCCAGCCTCGAGTTTGGCTCGATGCTTGCTGCCAATCTCGTTCATGAAATCGGGTTCGGCTCGAATTCGGTCTTTGATGACCATCGTTACCCTCGTTCTCGCTGACGGCAGGTTCCAACTCGCCCGGACTTCCGCAGGTACCATCCCCGGCACAAAGGAGCACAACACCTGTCACAGCAGTTATCCGACATTGGACTCACCCTACCCAGTGCTCTTCCACAAAGCCAGAGTTTTCGATTATCGGATCGAAAATATCCGTTCGGTGGAGGATGCTCTTGACTTAGGTTTGTGCTCGTGATGCAGACCAGCGGTGTGGCAGGAGAGCGTCGAGATCCTCGTCGGGCGTCATGTCATACGGCGAAGCACATCAGCAAGATAGAGTTCGGGGTTGACTCCGTTGGCTTGGCAACTTGCTACCAGGCTGTAGATGACGGCCTGCTTCTGGCCGGTTTCCTCGTTGTAATAGAATAGATAGTTCTTGCGTCCGAGGGCGATGGTTCTGAGGGAGTTCTCGGCCCCATTATTATCGATCGGCCCCTCGAACGGCCTGAAGGGCCCCTCTCTTCGAGTCCGAGCCTGAGGGGCTCTCCCTGCTGGAAGAGTACGATAGGCGCATTCAGGAGAGGCGGGCGGAGACCTGTCATTCATCGGCGCCGTTTGGGTCCCTGTTCCTCGACGTGTGGGAGACTTGGTTCGTTGGTGAGGGACCAGAGCTCGCGCTGAAGGGGAAGACATTTGTGTCTACGGCGCCTTCCGAACACCCTGATATTACTGGTGTTTTACCTAGGGGGTGGTCAGATTGGGGGATACGTTCCATCAGTCCAAGCGCCAGAAGATGACGAGCGAACCGTGCGCTTGCCAAAATGCACTTGACTTTCCGACGGCAAGCGTAGGAGACTGGCACTGCTGGTGAAAGAAACGGAAACTCACTTGGACAGGGGTTGACGAATCGGATATTGGAGGATGCGTATGCGAGCTAACCTCAGCCTCTGCCTTCTAGTGTCTCTGGTTCCCACGGTTGGCATCGCCGGCCCATACACGACTTGTTCCTGGAGTGTCAACCCCGTTGATGTTTGGATGAACCCGACGAATCTCTGCACCCAGTCGTGGTGCTACCCCGAGACGGAGGTCGTCGCCAACCTAAAGAATGCTGTCAACGCATGGAACCATTCAGGGGCCGACATACAGCTGAGGTACGCTGGCTCCGACAGTTCGAAGACCACCGCCGACAACGACGAAATTCTTATCGTCTTCGAAGATAACCCCGCAGATGACTGCTCCTTGGGAGAATCAGACTTCCCGGACAAGACGACATGCTACGGGGGCGTGGTCACCGTCTTCATGCAGACAAGCGAACCAACGTGTCCATCGTACCCCATCATTGATTGGAGGACGTCGTATGTCGAATCGGATGTACCTCGGCCGGTTTTCATCGCTGTTTTCGTTCACGAGATAGGACATCGCATGGGTCTTCTTGATAACACCTCTAGTCCAAGAACTACGGTCATGAATGGGTGGGGTGGGAATGTGAACTACGCCCGCTACCTTTGGCCCTGGGACAAGGAGGCGCTTCGGAACGACCCGCAGTATGGATATGGAATGTACTTGGGCAGCGACCTCGTTGTCAAAGACTCCACGGACGCTACCACATGGACCGCTGGTCCTTCGCCGGGAGACACCACCGTCTACACGCCAGGCATCACTAAGGGAGCAGATCGTTTCGTTCTCGTCTATGTAGATGCCGATTCCGAGACAAGGATAAGGAGCAGGATCGCCACTACTGGAGCGTGGGGACAAGCGTACGACACTGGGGTTGACTCGTACGAGGGACCAGATGTGGCCTATGGCAGTGGGAAGTTCGTCATGGTCTACACTGACACGAACGATGAGCGACACATTAATGTTAAATGGAGTACAACGGGCTCGTCATGGACTGGGGGGCCCGAGTATGTTGCTGTGGGCCGGCCAGTTCCGTGCTACGTTCGCCCCACCATCTCGTACAATTCTAGTACTGAGCAGTTCCATGTGGTCGCTGCGGCCCGCGGGACTTCGCATCTGTGTACCTATACGGCGTATGCGTCGGATTTGACGGCGTGGGCCTCCGATTGTGGCGACAACGACGATGAGACGGCTGTCAGTGGCGCTGGGCTGGTCTGCAACGCCAGCAACCAGTGCACCTACGGCTGGTCTTCCTCCGCCTCAGGAACGAACACGGGGCGAAACGGCACTGGCCAGTCCTTATGGGATGTGTTAAGTATCATTTCTGGAATTTCTTTTACTTCATTTGCTAATGTCAACTATAGCGCTGCCTTCGATGGCGGGTCCGGATATCTCTTACTTGGCAAGGCTCGTGCGTACGGTCCGGGGACGCTTTCGGGAACTCTGTTCAAACGAACCAAGACTTCGTGGAACGGCAGCTGGGGCAGTTCCGTCGACCTTGGCTTCTACGCGGACTACGGAGCTGATGTCACCTGGGACGCCGGTGGATCGAAGTACAGACTAGTGTATTCTAATTAGGCGATTGGAAACATTCTCTTGTGAGGGATGCCATGGATTCGCGGGTTGCTATTTGCTTTCTTGTGGGGTGCGCAGCATGCTCCGGTGAGAAAGAACGGGGTTCTGAACTTGCTGAGGGGATTCCTGATTCGGCTGGGGACTCCAGAACCGGAGAGGTCGCCGATGTCTTTGGCGGGCTTGTCGACACGATCCTGCGCGTGCTCCCCGACGGCGGGGACCAGAGTAAGAGTCGGTCTGATTCTCGGTTCGCAGAGCAGGCTTCAAGTGACGGGAGGTCCAGCCCGGTGTTGGTCAAGCTCTCCCCGGACAAGTACACGAACGAGCCAATTCCAGTTGGCACAACGGGCTTGGGTGTCCAATATGACGACCTGTCAGGACCCGTGTCTGTTGTCAAACATGACCCCGCATGCTCCGTGGTCCTTGGGACCGTCGGCAACGTGGTTGTCAACTTGGAATACAAAACTCAGGACGGCTCGAAGGCCTTGGGCGGCCTTTCCGGTGTGGCGGTCGTGACCCCAGCCTACGAGTTCGAATTGGCCGTAGACGAAGTGTACTACGGAGAAGGTAAGGGGTTCGACCAACTGGTAGTAGCTCTCGGCCTATGCCCGCGAATCCTGGTGGAAGCTGATGCCTTGATGTACGAGGCGGACTATTCAGAGAATGAGGGTTGTGACGTGCCATTTCTCAAGGACGGAGTAACTTATATAGCGAAACTCGGGAAAGTCAATGGTTGTGCTCCATACGATCTCGTTGATGGCGATACTCTGGTTGTGTTCGCTAGATATCTCCCGGAGACTGGCAACTCCTATGTCATTGTACCGGCCATCGTAGATGGAAACTCTGTTGAGTCTCCATGCTTCCCAAATAGCGATGGGACATTCTCGGCCTTTGAGAGCCATCTCAAATCACTGCTTACCCAGTGAATGCCCAGTGGGTCATTGCTAATGGATCGAGTTTGATGCGATAGCCCTGGGTGGGGATAGAAACGATTGGATTGGACCTACTTCGCCACGGCCTGCAGCCTCTTGAGTACTTCCGCTGCATGACCCGCCGCCTTCACCTTGGGCCAGTAGGCGGCAACGACGCCCTTGGGGTCCACCAGAACCGTGCTGCGCACCACGCCCATAGACTCTCGGCCACACATCACCTTCTTCTGCCACGCTCCGTAACTCTGCAGCATGGTTGTCTCCGGATCTGAGAGGAGCGCCACCTTGAGCGAGTGCTTGGTCCGGAAGTTGTCGTGGCTCTTCACCGAGTCCGGACTGACACCAATTACAGTAGCGCCAAGCTGTTCAAATTTCTCCTTCAGCTCTGTGAATTCTACCGCCTCAGTGGTGCATCCTGGTGTATTATCCTTTGGATAAAAATACAGCACAACCCACTTGCCCTTAAGCTGCGATAGCGATGTCTCGGTTCCCGCATCGTTGACAAGAGAGAAATCCGGGGCCAGCGCTCCAACAGAAATAGCTTCGCTCATGACAATCCTCCCGTAGAGTATCTTACAACATCTACCACCAATAGTCATAGTGGCACTGAACCTGGACCAAGCTAGTCATATCCGGCGTGGGCGTCAAGGGGAGCGGGAAGGAGATCGGCCAAGCCTACATCACTTCGAGCACCAACTTCCTGCCCTCCGCAGCGATATCGAGGTGCAGACAGGCCGCTGCCTCAATTGACGCGTGGACAGGGAAGCCAGGGGGCAGTTTGCGCTGGTCGATGGTTTTCATGTACCGACGGCAGACTTCGCACGCTTCGACTCTTCTTGTCTGGTCGTCACCCAGTTGCAGCAGCAGCAGTTTGTCAGAGTCGCTGTTCCCGCAGGTGGGGCACTTCAACCTCGGAAACGGCCAAATCAGGTCACACGACGAGCACATCAACTGCCTGTGCCCCTCTTTCCCCACAAGCAGGGCGAACGACGCCGGAGCGTCGCACTGCGGGCAGCGTCCTGGGGCGGTGTCGGAGAGGGTAGGCGCCTTGAAATGGGGCAACAATCGAACCGCAGCGGCCTTTACAAAAGGCTTGGCTATCATCCGGCCCGCCATCAACACACCAAAGGCCGAAGTGCCCGCTTCCGTCGCAACTCGCTTCAGGGCCGCCATGTCCACCCTGCCCGTGCAGGCCCTGACGATGGTTCGGCAGAGGGCCGGCTTGCCACGCAATGCAGCGGCCAACCGCTGCATCTCCGTGTCGCCTGCCCCCTGGTTGCCCGGAGCCTCCAGCAGCGCATCAACAAGCCCCTCCACCAGCGCCGGCTCTACCAGCACCGCAGCAGGCCGCAGCGGTGCCGCACCGGTGCCCACCAGGTTGCTGTAGAGCCCCTCGGCCATCTCCTGAGCCTTCTCCTGGGCCACCACCATCCGCCTCAACAGCAGAACGAAGTCCGCTGAGTAGCCCGGGTCTATGGCCATTGCGTCAAGGGTCTTGAGTATCTCCTGATGAACCATTTGCTCTCCGTAGCCCCCTATGAGGCCGCTTCCGGACTGGGCTCCACCCTGTGCTCTACCTCATGGCCACCTTGGGAGCCGGACTCCTTATGATGTACCTCATAGATCGGGAAGAACTTAACCCCAATAGTATAGAAGAAGATCACGGCAGCGAAAGTAGCAGCGGAAATTACAATCTCGATGAGACTGGGGACATACTCGCCTGGCAGAAGAAGTCCCAAGAAGGTGCCGTTGAGCCGGTTCAGCATTCCGCCGATAGCTACCAGCAGTGCGAGCACCACCCTGGCCGTGGGGTTCTCCCTGACTTTGGCGCTGAGCATGAGAATGGCAGGCAGCAGGAAGCAGATTCCGAACTCAACAACGAAGAGCACAGTCTGCTTCGTGCCGCCAAAGAGCCTGGCGAATTCGCCGGGCCCCGAGGCCGCCAGCAACAGCCGGGCCACGTCGGCGCCACGCAGAAGGACGAAGAGCCAGAGCACCACCAGTACGATCTTGGAGAGGCCGTCCAGCATCTTCTTGTCGACCTTGTGCCCGAAGACCTTGGGCGCTACCGTCCGCTCGATCATGAGCACCGAGAGGCCAATGGCCACGGCGCTGATGATGTAGTTGAAAGGCAGCAGTTCCGACCACCAGAAGTGGCTGAGCTTATTGGGGATAAGCAGGAACAGGGACCCAAGTGTACTCTGATGCAGCGAGGAGAGCACCACGCCGAACATAATGAGCAGGACCGGGGTGCTGGGCCTCTTGCCAACCTTTGGAAGCAGATAGGCCATTGACCCGAAGAAGAGCAGAGCAGCACCAGCCCAGATAGCCGAGTGGGACATGATGTAGGTGAAGAAGGTCAGGGCCGCCACGGCGTACACCGGAACCAGCTTCTCCCACACCTGCTGCAGCTTGCTCCATCCGAAGCGTTCAAAGACTGCCGGGGCAAGCTCCAGCGCCAGCACGGTAAGATAGAGCATCACGCACCAGGCAACCTCAAACAGCAGCGACTCTTCGGGCCACATGTAGATGGGGTTGATGATTCTCCACGGGATGCCGATATCAACGGCCAGCGACGCTCCGGCAAATCCATATCCCAGAATGGCCCAGAGCACCCCCGCTCTTGCCATGCCGTGATACTTCTCGCCTCCAAAGATATAGATAATCGCTGCCGAGGCAAAGCCACCCGCTGCCCAGGCAATGAGCACCAGCACGTTGAATCCCTTCCACAGGCCCCATGGCCACGTATCCGAGAGGTTGGTTGAGGCCCCGAGGCCGTAGATCATTCGGTAGACCACCGCAGCAGCGCCTGCCAGCATCACAAGCACGAGCAGCGCAGTTGGCCAGGTGAAGAACGGACGCTGAACTCTCACATGATGGCTCATTTCGTCACCTCCTTGGCCTTCTCCAGTTGGCTTCTACGTTTGGATAACCAGTAGAACCCCGAGAGCAGTGCGCCCACCCCGAAGATCACGTAGGGCACGGCCTCCTTGGCCGGCCTTGCGTACGAGGGGAACGACCTGTTGCCGAGATTGGCCGGCAGGCCCAGAGAGGCGAAAGGCACCGAGGAGATGTAGAGCCAGGATGTTCCGCCTGCCTCCTTCTCGCCGTAGACGTGGTCGATGTACTTGTCGGGACTCTTGGCGATGCGCTCCTTGGCCACGGCCAGGAGTTCCTCACGCTCACTGAAGAGCAGCGCCCCCGTCGGGCACGCTCGGGCGCAGGCCGGCGTCTTGAAGTGCTCCGCATGGAGCTCCTTCAGTTCGGGGGTCATGGGCTGGCCGTTGAGCTCTGTGGGAGAGTTGGTGGCCTCCTGCCTGTCGAAGCAGAAGCTGCACTTCTTGATGTAAGGAACGGCCTTCTCCCACTCGAAGGTGGGCACATTGAACGGACATGCCAACATGCAGTAGCGGCAACCGATGCACTTGTTGTCATCGTACACAACTGCGCCGGTCTCGGTCTTTGTCAGCGCACCAACCAGGCAGGCGCTGGCACATGCGGGCTCTTGACAGTGCATGCACTGATGTTTTGTGAATACCCACTTCAGGTCCTTACCCTGCTCAACCTCACTATATGAGATCAAAGTGTAGGTCTTCGAGGAGAGCGCCGGAGGATTCTGCATCCCGTTGCTCGCCGTGCAGAACTGAGTGGACTCGGCCGGGAGGCTGTTCTCTCGCTTGCAAGAGACCTGGCAACCGCGGCAGGCGATACAGAGAGTGGTATCAACCAATACGCCCCTGCTCATGCGGCACCTCCTTTGGAAGCGAGAGTGATGTCACAAAGGAACGCCTTGTACTCCGGGATGGTGGTGTTGGCGTCCCCCACATGGGCTGTGAGCACATTGGCCGAGGCACCCGTTGCAAGCCCTCGGTATCCGAAGTGCCAGATGAGGCCGACTTGATGAACCTCCTTCTCCTTAAGCTTGAATGGCTTCAAGCGGGGGGTAACCAGCGCCTTCATGTCGATGGTGCCACGCTTGCTGCGAATGGTCACCGTATCGCCGGTCTCGATGCCCTTGAGCTCGGCCAGCTCCCTGCTCACCTCAACGAAGGGTTCGGGGACAAGTTCGGCCAGCCAGGGCACGTTTCTAGTCATTGCGCCAGCCTGCCAGTGCTCGGTTACCCGGTAGGTCGTGGCCACGATGGGGAACTCTTCGACGGTACCGAATTCGTCGGGCCGCCACAGCTTGATGACCGGGCTTATCTGCTGCTTCGACATCTCGTTGGCCACGGGGCTCTCAACGGGCTCGTAGTGCTCCGGGAAGGGCCCATCAGCCAGCTTGGGTGCGAAGAGCGAGGCCCTGCCGTCGGCTATCATGATGAAGGAGTGCCGACCCTCAGGATTGGCCGACCCGTCTGCGTTCAGGGGAGGCGGCCATGGACCATCGGGGATGTCTCCCAACCACTTCTTGGAAGCAGCGTCCCACTCAATTACCTTCTTGTGTGGTGCGTAGGGCCTGCCCATAGCGTCGCACGAAGCCCTGTTGTAAAGGATTCTACGGTTCACGGGCCAACACCAGGCCCACTTGGAGTGAAGCCCCAGCGGGTCATCTTCGGGCTTGGAGCGCTCACGCCTGGCGGTCAGGTTCCCGTCGTTGGTATAGCTGCCACAATATATCCAGTTACCACAAGAGGTTGTACCGTCAGCCTGCAGGTTTGCAAACCCCGGCACCAGATCTCCCTTCTTGAAGCTCTTATCTTTTATTGTGACGTCGGCCAGGAAGTAGCCGTTTATCTCCTTTGCCACCAGATGCGGGTCTGGTTCTTCGCCATCCCCATAGTTCCACGTGAGGTTCACGATGGGGTCCGGGAAGGCGCCGCCGTTGGCATAGAGACGCTTCAGCTCCGCCTGAAGTCTGGTGAGTATCCAGAGGTCCGATTTGGCAGCACCGGGCGCGTCAACAGCATGATAGCGCCACTGCACCCACCGCCCGGAATTGGAGACGCTTCCCTCTTTCTCTACCGACGAGGCAGCAGGCAGAAGGAACACTTCGGTCTGAATCTCCGAGGGGTTGAATCCAGGGGCCTGCCAGAAAGCCGACGTGTCGGTCTCGAAGAGGTCCACAGCCACCATCCACTCCAGGTTCTTGAGCGCCTCACGCTCAACGTTGGAGTTGGGTCCACCCACCGCAGGGTTCTGGCCAAAAGCTATCAGGCCCTTGAGCTTGCCCGCTGCCATGGCTTCAAAGAGCGCTATGTGGCTGTAGTTGCCCCCACGCCTGGGCATGTAGGAGAAGGCAAAGTCATTCTCTTTGGTGGCCTTGTCGCCCCACCATGCCTTCATAAGGCTGGTCATGTACTTGGGAGCGTTGGCCCACCAGTTCTGGCTCTGCTTGTCCCCATTGGGCGGCACAACAGTCTTGAGGTAGGCCTCAAGATTGGCGTCCGTGGCCTCGGGGCTCTTGAGATACCCTGGAACGATGTGGAAGAGCAGCGCGTGGTCCGTAGAGCCCTGCACGTTGGACTCCCCACGAAGAGCATTGATGCCGCCGCCTGCTACACCGATGTTGCCCAGCAGAAGCTGCAGCACAGCGTAAGAGCGCACGTTCTGCGTTCCGTAGGTGTGCTGGGTTGTTCCCATGGCATAAAGAATCGTGGCCGACTTCTCCGGCTTGTGCGTGGCACAGATTGTAGAGGCAACCTCCTCCAACTTCTCAACGGGCGTTCCCGTGATACCGGAGACCTTCTCGAAGTCGTAGCGCTCATAGTGCTTCTTGAGAAGCTGGAAGACGCTGAGGGGGTTCTGCAAGGTCGGGTCAGTAATGACCTTGCCGCTCTCATCCTTCTGATAGGCCCAGAGCGAGTTGTCGTACTTGCCATCGTTGACCTGGCCGAAGAGACCAGCCTCGAAAGTATAATTCGGATTGACAAGATACGAAGCATTGGTATGCGTCAGAACATAGTCTTTTTGAATAAAATCATTTGTCAACGCATAGTTGATCATTGAGCCCATGAAGGCGATGTCAGTACCCGACCGCAAGGGAGCATAAACGTCGGACTGAGCGGCCGTCTTGGTGATTCTCGGGTCGATAGTCACCAGTTTGGCGCCCTTGGCTTGCGCCTCCTTAATATACTTGAACGACATAGGATGGTTGTCAGCAGCATTAGAGCCGATGACTACGACACAATCAGAGTTGGCCAGGTCGTTCCAATGGTTCGTCATGGCACCGCGACCGAAAGAGGCAGCCAGACCGGCTACCGTGGCGCTGTGTCAAATACGAGCCTGATGTTCCAGGTACACAATCCCCATGGCCCTGGCCAGTTTGGAGTATGTGTAGCACTCCTCGTTGTCAAGCGCCGCACCACCAAGGCACGCAATGCCCTCGGTGCGATTCACAACCCGACCAGCTTCATCCTTCTCCCGAAACGTTGCGTCACGTGTCTCCTTAATCTTCTGGCCGATTCGGGCAAGAGCCCAATCCCAATCTTTCTCCTCCCATTGCGAAGAGCCCGGCGCACGATACTGCACCTTGGTCAGACGCCTCTCGTTGTTGGCAATCTGCAGCAGCGCTGCGCTCTTGCTGCACATAGAGCCCTGGCTGATTGGATGGTCTGGATCACCTTCGATGTCCAGCACCTTGCCATCGGCCGTGGTAACCAGCATGCCGCATCCTACCCCGCAATAGGGGCAGACGCTGCTGGTCACCTTGCCAGACCTCACGGGCTTGGCGCCGGCCCTTGCCACACTGGGCTGGACACTGACGCCAAACACCCCCGCCAACAGGCCAGCAGTACTAATACCCGCTGCCTGAAGGAATGAACGACGGTTCATTGCCATTTTTCTCTCCTCTAATGGTCAATAAAACAAACCGAGACACAATAAAAACTAATGTCCCAGACCATGCATCATGCCGACTAGATGGTCCAGCACAGACAACAACTCACTCATGTACTCATCAACCGCCTTGACGCTACCGGGCAATGTGAAGACAACCGTACTGCCCATGGTGCCGCAGACCCCTCGGCTCAACAGAGCGTGGGGATTGGATGCGCCGTATTTCACTCGGATGTGCTCCATGATTCCGGGAATCTGCTTGTGCAGCCTGGAGGCCACCACCTCGGGGGTGAAGTCTCTTGGTCCTGAACCGGTGCCTCCCGTGGTAAGCAAGACGTCAACGCCCCTGGCCTCGGCCTCCACCAGGAGTTCATCAAGCAGCTTTGGATCGTCGGGAATCAGCTTCGACTCGTACTCAAAGTTCCACCTCGTATCGCAGAAGTGGTTTATCATACATTCTTTTACCCTTGGGCCGCTGAGATCCTCGTACACACCTGCCGAGGCCCGGTCGCTGAGAGTCACGATGACGCAGCGGATGATACGACGCTTCCATTGAACCGGTGCCCCAGAGGTCAGGGTCCCCCCAGAAACCACCCGGGCGAACAGCCCCTGGCGTGGCATGATGCAGTCCCCAACCTCCCGGTAGATGGCACAACTGCTGCCGTGGCACTTCTTTCCGACTCTGGTTATCTCCAGTTCGACATCGCCAATGATCAGGCGGTCCAGCAGCGAGACGCGGCGCAGGTCGAAGCCGTCTATGGTCAGATTCTCTGCGAACTCGCCAGGGCTTATGGTCCGGCCTGCCCTGGCCGAAAAGGCATCCACCTCGGACTGCCCAAGGAGGCTTATCTGGCGGTCCCAATCCCCTGCGTGAGCGTCTCCCATTATCCCCAGGGGACCAACCTCCGCCGAGCGCACGGGGCTCTTCACGGTGCCCTTGCCCACCGAAATATTCACCGAAGCCAGGCGGCCCGCCTCTCCATCAAAATAGTCGCTCATATCGCCTCACTGCCCCAATGGCGTTTTACTCTTGCTCACCAAGCGCACACCGGCTATCTCCATCCCTTTATCAAGTGCCTTGCACATGTCGTAGATGGCCAGAAGCGCCACACTCACCGCTGTCAGAGCCTCCATTTCTACACCGGTCTGGGAGGAACATGCAACCGTGGCGTTGACCACAATTCGGTCATCCTCCACCCTGGGCACAACGTCCACTCGGGTCAGCGGCAGGGGATGACACAGGGGAATCAGCGACGAGGTCTGCTTTGCTGCCTGAATCCCAGCCACAACGGCCACCGCCAGTACGTTTCCCTTCTTAACCCTATTCTCCCTCACGGCCTCGATGGTGGAAGCGGCCATGAGAATCGACCCTGTGGCCTCAGCCACCCGGAAACTCACAACCTTGGGAGTCACATCCACCATACACGGCATTCCCTCCCCATCCAGATGCGTGAACTCCTTCGCCATGGCCTACCCTCCCACCGATACGAACTCGTTGTTGTGACTGTGATGCCCACACTGGGGCTTCGCCGCCACTGCCTTCAGTATCGCCTCCTTGGCCCCAAGCTCACGAACGTCGAAGCTCAAATCCGAGAAGAGGCAGGGCAGAAGACGTCCCTGACTGGTGAGCCGCAGCCGGTTGCATTCGCTGCAAAGCCCACCCTTGCCACCGATAACCTGCCAGAACTCTCCATCGTCGAGATTCATCTCCCGGATATACCTTACATCAAGCCCCTTCTCCGCTGCATATCGGGCCACCCCCAATGCGGCAGGCTCTTCCGGCGACCGCTTCACCACGCAGTTCAGCTTCACGGGCCACAGCCCCGCCTCCAGCGCCGCCTCGATGCCGGAGAAGACGTCGTGCAGAAGGTCCCGCCCCGTAAGGGCCGCAAAGCCCTCACGCTCCACCGTGTCCAAGCTCACGTTCACTCGGTGCAGCCCCGCTTCCTTCAACTGGCGGGCCACGGGCGCCAGCAGGGTGCCGTTGGTGGTCATGCTCAAGTCGTCTATCCCAGCCACCCCTGCGAGCATCCTCACCAACTCCACCACATCCCGCCTGACCAGTGGCTCTCCGCCCGTGATCCTGACCTTATGCAGCCCCATCTCGGCTGCGGTGCTCACAAACTCCGTCATCTCCTCGTAACTGAGCACACCAGCCTGCTTGGTGAGGTCAAGCCCCTCTGGTGGCCTGCAATAGGTACACCGAAGGTTACACTTATCGATAATCGACAAGCGCAAATATTCTATCTTTCTGTTATATTTGTCTAACAGCAACTCGGGTTCCTTTCTCAACCACGTTAGTGCCCGCCGGGATTGTCATCAGCCCATCGGCGCTGCTGAGAGCAAAGAAGTGAGCCGAACCGTGATAGCCGACCAACCGCGCTCTTCCATCGGGGCCAAACTGCACAGGCACCCACTCCAGGCGGTCGGCCTTCTTCCGACTGTACTGCTCTGCCAGTTCCACAACGGGGTCTTCGGGGAAGGTGTTGCGCCCCATCCAGCGCTGAAGGAATCGTCTGACAAACATCTCGAATATTACGAAGGTGGAGACGGGATTCCCGGGCAGGCACCAGACCGGTCGCCCATCCCACATGCCCATGGATGTCGGCTTCCCCGGCTTGATTGCCACGGATTCGAAGAGGAACTCCACGCCGGCCTCTTTGAGGACCCC
>Ga0302238_1001745_pt1 | contig 16857 bp, 12 predicted proteins | sample AAG_UR_Asn_MG_FD_193527 | JGI IMG/M metagenome (GOLD analysis project Ga0302238, IMG submission 193527) | Enriched activated sludge microbial communities from anaerobic digester in WTTP, New Holstein, Wisconsin, United States - AAG_UR_Asn | ecosystem: Engineered > Bioreactor > Anaerobic >...
GAAGGGGGCGTCGAAGCCCGCCAGGGGGGTGTAGCCGAAGCCGAAGAGGTCGTAGTAGCCCCGGACCCCCGCGGACAGATGGAGATCGAAGACCGCCGCGGGCTCCACCAGGACAAAGACCGAGAAGGTGTCGTAGGCGGGGGTCAGGGCGTTATGGAAACCCGCTTCGATCCGCGCCGACTCCCAGAGTCGGCCCGCCCTGCCGGGAAAAAGGGGCCGGGTGCGGAAAACCCTGACCGCATACTCCGCCGCCAGGGGATTGATCGCCCCCCCCAGACTCTGCGCCAGGGTCCAGCCCCCCTGGGCCTTCTCCGCTTCGGCGGGGGGGGGAGATCCGAGGAGAAGCGCCGCCACCACCGCGGCCGCAAAGAGGTTCTTTCCCATGGGCCCCAGTATACACGGTTTTCCCTTTCCCCGCCACCGCAGAGCGGGTCCGTGGCCGTGAAGACAGGCCCTCAGCTATGAAGGCGGGCCTGTAGACGTGAAGGCGGGCCCGTGGACGTGAAGGCGGGCCTGTAGACGTGAAGGCGGGCCTGTAGACGTGAAGGCGGGCACATGGCCGTGAAGACAGGCCCGTGGCCGTGAAGGCGGGATCTTCGGGTCCCGGCGGTGGGGCGCCCCGGGAGAGGCGCCGGCCGTTTCGGGGAGAGAGCGGGAGATGCGGAGACGCGGGAAGGCAGCCGCCGGCCCTTGGACGGCGGGTAGACAAAAGCCCGGGTTTCCGGCACCGTGTCCGCCGAAAGGAGGAGCCATGGCCGCCATCTTCCACGACAGCACGGGTTTTTTCATGGGAGACCCGGAAGAATCCCCCTTCCCCCGGGGCGGCATTCCCGACGGCGCCGCCCGGAGGAGCGCCCTGGAGTCCTTCATCCTCTCCGCCTCGGGCTGGCGCAAGGTCTTCGCCGCCGACGGGGACGGGGAAAGCAGGAGCGGGGAAACACGCCCCGAGGACCGGGAACTGGCGGCCGCCGCCGCCGAGGCCTTCGCCGCCTTTCTTCTGAAAAGAACCGACCGGGCCCATCCCTGCCTGGCGGTGGGACTGGACAGCCGTTTCACCGGCCCCGCCATTGCAGATGTGATGATCCGGGTTTTTCTGCTTCGGGGGATACGGATCCGCTATCTCTTCATCAGTCCCGCCCCGGAGATCATGGCTTACGCGAAAAAGACCCGGGAAATCGACGGTTTCGTCTACGTTTCCGCCAGCCACAACCCGGCGGGTCACAACGGGCTGAAGTTCGGCCTGAAGGGCGGGGTCCTGGGGGGGGAGGACTCGGCGGGGCTCATCCGGGATTTCCGCCTCCTTGCCGGGGACGAGCTCCGGATGGGGAGCCTGATTCGGGAATTGGACGGCGGGGCCCGGCTCATCGGGGGAGAACTGGAAAGGGTTTACCGGGAGACGGCCCGCTGGAAAGAGGACGCCGGGGAGGTCTACGGGGATTTCGTCCGCCTGGTGGCCGCCGATCTCCCCAACCCCGGGGAGAGGGCCGCCTTTTTCGAGGTCCTGGCCCGGGAGATCCGGAGGCGGGGCTGCGGCGTCGTCGTCGACATGAACGGCGGGGCCCGCGCCCTGGGCCCGGACCGCCGGATTCTGGAGGACCTGGGCCTCCGGGTCCGGATAATCCACGGCAGGCCCCGGGAGTTCGCCCACGCCATCCTCCCCGAGGGCGCCGCCCTGGAGGACTGCCGGCGGGAACTGGAAGAGGCCCGGAGACGGGACCGGTCCTTTCTCTTCGGTTATGTCCCGGACAACGACGGGGACCGGGGGAATTTGGTCTATTACGATGAAACCCTCGGACGCGCCCTGCCCCTGGAGGCCCAGGAGGTCTTCGCCCTGGCCTGCGCCGCCGAGCTGTCATGTCTGGCGGCCCGCCGGACCGGAAGGTCTCCGGAAACACCCGTGGCGGTGGCGGTGAACGACCCCACCTCCCTGCGGCTTGACCGGATCGCCGCGGCCCTGGGGGCGGAGGTCCATCGCGCCGAAGTGGGCGAGGCCAATGTGGTGGCTCTGGCGGCGAAACTCCGGAGCGACGGCTACATCGTGCGCATTCTGGGGGAAGGGTCCAACGGAGGGAACATCACCCACCCCGGGGAGGTCCGGGATCCCCTGAGCACCGTTTTCGCCATCCTGAAGCTCCTGTTCCTCCCCGGGTTCCGCGGCCTCCCCGGGTTCCGCGGCCTCCCCGGGTCCGAAGATCTCCCCGGCCCCTGGCGGGTCCTCCTGCGCGCCCTGGGCCTCTCCGATTCTCCGGAGACCGAACCCTCCATTGCGGAGGCCCTCCGGATTCTGCCCCGGTTCCGGACCCTGAGCAGCTCCGACCCCACGGCTCTCCTGACCATCCGCACGGCGGACCATGGGGTTCTGAAGGCCCGTTACGAGAGGATCTTCCTCCGGGAATGGGAGAGGAGGCGGCGGGAACTGAGGGAGCGGTTCGGAGTCGCGTCCTGGGAGGAAATCAACCACGAAGGGACGGTGGGGAGGTCCGGCATGGGACCGGAGTTCCGGACCGGGGCCCAGCGGGGGGGCCTCACCATCCTCCTGAAAGACCCCGCCGGGGTGAGCCGGGGCTTCCTCTGGATGCGCGGCTCCGGAACGGAGCCGGTCTTCCGTATCCTGGCGGACTGGGAGGGGGAGGACGAGGGTCTTATGAGGGAACTGGCGGCCTGGCAGAGGTCCATGGTCCTGGAGGCGGACCGGGGGCCTGAGGTTTCCCGCCCCTGATCCGGAGAACCCCGCCCTAGGATCCCCTGCCCAGGGGCCGGATCCGAAGCCAGACCGGAACCAGGCCCTCGTCCAGTTTGACCGGCTCGGCTTTCAGAATATAGGTCTTCTTCGCGTCGAAACGGAACTCGAAGCCCTTTTCCAGGGCCGTGTAGCCCAGGTTTTCCGCCAGGACCGAAGCCTCCCGGTCCAGGAGCCTCAGCGCCACCGGCCTCGGAGGCTCCCCCATCACCTCGATGTAGTGGCGCCCCCCCACGGGGGCCAGTTCCACCAGCAGCCCGTCCCGGGGAAGGAAGATCTCCAGGTCCCGTTCCGGCGTCAGGATGGGCGGGAAGACCGGCTCTTCCGGAAGAGGGACGTACCGTGACCTGCCCTCCTCGCCGGCCCCCTGCAGGGCGCGGAAGTCTCCCTGGAGAGTGGCCAGGTATACAACCCCATCCAGGCAGAGGGGGGGGGTGGAGACCGCCGGGGGAAGAACCGTTCTCCCGGTGACCTCGCCGGTTTCCCCATCCAGACGGTACAGGACCGAATCCTCCGTCATCGTGAGAACCGCGCCGTCCGTCAGGGTGATCCCCATGGACACCGGATGGTGGAGCATCCTCCGCCACCGGACGATTCCCGTATCCAGCCGCACGGAGAGCACGGTGCCTTCCGTATCGGCGAAAATGGCAGACCCTTTGTCCACCACCCCCGGGGCGAGGATCCCCGAACCGCTCCTCCAGCTCCAGCGCAGGTCTCCGGTGGCCCCGTCGAGGAAAAAATATTCACCCCCTCCGGGTCCGGACGCACCGCCGGAGAAGGCGCCGGTCACCGCGCCGAAGACCCCGTCCCCCCAGGGAATCAGCGGACCGCTTATCCGCCCCGGAAGCTCCCGCTTCCACAGCTCCCGGCCGTCCTCCAGGGCCAGGGCCGCCGCGAGCCCCGATTCGGCGCCGACGAAAACCCTTCCATCGGCGGCGGAGGGAGCGGCGTAGAGGGGCGCCTTCAGGTCCCTTTCCCAGAGGACCTCGCCGTCGGAAGCCCGAAAGGCCGCCACCTTCCCCCGGATCCCCGCGGTGACGAGAGTTCCCTCCGTCAGAAGAAGAGCGGCCACGGAGGGTTCGCCTCCCTCCCGCCGCCAGATCACCCGCCCCTCCGCGGCGGAAAGGGCGCAGAGGGCCCCCTCGCCGTCCATCATGAAGACCTGACCCTCTCCCACGGCGGGGGCGGCCGACGCCGGGGGAGGGGCGGGAAAGTTCCACAGGAGTCCTCCCCCGTCCCGGGACAGGCAGGAAAGGCCGTTTCCGCTCCCCATGACATAGAGTCTTTCCTGGTCCGCCGCGGGAACCGCCCGGGAAAATCCCGGTCCGGGACGGCTCCACAGGGGCTGCAGAGGAAAATCCGGAGCCGGCCCCGGCGACAGGCCCCGCCGTTCCGGGCCTCCCCGGTCCTGGAGAAAAACCCCCGGCGCGGCCCGTTCCGCTTCCACCGCCGCCGGAATCACGCCTCCTGCCCCGATCGGGGAAATGGATGGGGAGGGTTCCGGCCGGTCGCCCCCGCCGGGACCGCAGCTCAAGACCAGGGCCGCCAGAACGACGGGAAGAAAAATTCCCGGGCGGCTCATTTCGGACTCCTTTCGGAACGCTCCCGCTCCGAGATTATCCCGGAGGCGGCCAGGGAATCCAGCCAGAGTCTCCCGGCGGACTCCTCCCCCCGTTCCCGGAACAGGTCCGCGGCCCTTTTAAAGAGCAGGGCCCTGGTTTCCAGATACTCTTCGCCGGAGAGGAACCTTTCTCCCAGAGCGTCGTTGACGCGCCGCAGCAGCGCCGCTGCCGCCCCGGGGAAATCCCCTGAATGCGCGGAGAGCCCGGCGATCGCGCTCCTCTGGTCGTAGACCTCCTTCCGGGAAGCCCGGAGGAACTCTCCCTGGGCGGAGCGAAGGGTGTCTCCCAGAGCAGCGATGATCCGGTCCACCGCCTCGGGAAGGGCCTCCTTTCCCACCAGCTTCGATTGCAGCTCCTCCTCGGGGATCCGCAGCCGGGCCAGAGATTCGAGACCCGCCAGTATCCTGCCGCCCTCCCCTCCAGGGTTCAGGCCCAGACCGTAAACGGAATCCACAACGCGATAAGCCGCCAGCAGGGCCTCGAAACCCCGGGCCCGGTACTCCGCCTTCAAGAGAGGGTACGTGATGCGGAAGGACCAGCGGAACCAGGGAAAGGCCGCCTCCCGGGCCAGGGTGTCGAAAACCGCGGCGTAGTCGGGATAATCCCGGACCACTCCGTCGGGATAGGAACTCAAATAGAGACCCAGGGCGTCGCCGCCGGACTTCAAGCCCAGGAACAGCGGAAGAGAGATCGTGATCTGGCCGTGGGCCTGGGCCCACTCTTCCGCGGTCTCCGGAGACCCGTCCGATTCGGCCCCCTGGGTCACGGCCCAGAAAGCCCGGGCATAGGCGGAGCGCGCCTCTTCGGGGTCCACGGCGACGGGATTCGGGAATCCCGAAGGGGAGGTCTCCTCCCGGTACAGGCAGACCAGGCGGACGGCGGATCCCAGGCGGCGCAGGATGTCCGGGAAGACGTCCCGAACCGCGGCGGACCCGCCGCCTCCCCCGGGGCCGCCGGCCCCGGTTCCGGTCCCTCCACCGCCGCCTGAGCCCAGGAGCATGGCGGCTTTCGCGTCCACCTCCCTGTAGAGCGCGTCGAGGAAGGAGAAAAAAGCCTCCCGGACGGGGCGGTACTTCTCCGAAGTGAGGAAGGTCAGGCCGGCGATCCGGTGGTTCAGCAGTTCCAGAACCGTCAATCGCGAACCGGAACGGACATCGGCGCCGTCCCGCAGGAGAACCTCCAGAACCCGGTCGGCGATTTCCCGCCCCTCCGCCAGGTTCTTGCGAAAGGCCGGATCCGCCGGGATCTCCGCCGGCGCCGGCTCCGGGGAGACGGCGCCGCCCGCCTGGCCCCACCGGTTCACCGAAACGAGGTACAGCATGTCCGTCCCCCGGACGTAGTCTCCCAGGGACAGGCCCAGAGCGTCGGCGGTATTCATCGCCCCCACTGTCCCGCCGCCGCCGAAACCGCGGAATCGGTCGTCGATCAGTGTCCGACAGAGGGGATCCCCCGAAGCGAGAAGGTCCCAGTCCCGGGAGCTGAAGACCCGTCCCGCCGACAGGAGACGGCCGATACTCTTTCTCTCCTCCGGTCCCAGGCCGCCGGTCCCGCCGGATTCGGTCAAACGAAGAAAGGCCGGGGTCTCCGCCGCGAAGCTCTGGAGGCGCAGGGTTCTCTCCCGGTGCCGGACCAGAGCCTTCCCTTTCTCCGTAGATGGGGGAAGCTGGGTCTCGGCGCTTTTCAGGAAGGAGATGGCGGAATAGGAGGCCGTCAGGATCCTGCGCCGGGCGGCCGCGGGCAGGGAGGCCTCGATCTCCTCCGAAGCCTCCCGGGGCAGAAACTCCCTTTCATACCGCCCCAGGAGATGCCGCCGGAGATTCTGCCAGCCCCGGGCGTCGATCCTGGTCAGGTTTTCCCGCAGCAGCGTCCCGATCCGGGCGGAGGCTTCCGAAGCCCGGGCGGAGGCTTCCGCAGCCCGGGCGGCTGCTTCGGCAACACCGACAGTCGTCTCCCGTGCCCGGGCGGAGGTTTCCGAAGCCCGGGCGGAGGCTTCCGAAGCCCGGGCGGAGGCTTCCGAAGCCCGGGCTGCCTTTTCAGTCCCCCGGGAGGAGGCTTCATTCCGCCGGGAAGCCGGGGCGGGGGATCCGCTTCCCGCCGCCCTCTGGGCCGCCAGGTCCTTCTCCAGCTTTTCCAGATTCCTCGTCAGAGCCGCCAGGTCCTTCTTCGCCTTGGCGGGAAGATATCGGCCCATTATATCGTCCAGCTCCCCCGGGAACAGAAGCCCCGGACCCGCGAGGAGAAAAAACACCACGGAAGCCTTCAGTCTCATACCCCAATAATAGAAATATTCCCGGGTTTTGCAAAGCCGCGGAAGCCGCCTCTTCTTGCCTTGTGAAAACCCCGCCCCCATGCTATAGTTGGCCTCGATATGACGGTCCGTGACATCGCCGCCGTTCTGGATGCCGTGGTTCATACCGGGGACAGGTTTCTCGACCGCTCCGTCAGCGCCGCCTGCGGGTCGGACCTCATGAGCGATGTCATCGCCTTCGTGAAGGACGAGGTGGCCCTCCTCACGGGGCTCAACACCATCCAGGCGGTCAGGACCGCCATCATCATGGATGTCTCGGTTCTGATCATCGTCCGCGGAAAGGAACCCTCCCCGGAGATGATCAGCCTGGCGGAGGATAACGGCATCGCCGTCCTCTCCACCAATCTTCCCATGTTCCTGGCCTGCGGGAGTCTCTACGCCGCCGGGCTGGTCCGCGGAGGCACCCGGAAGATCGGCCGCTCGGAATAACCTCGCGGCCGTGCATTCCCCCGGAAAAAAGACAAGGATGGGGTCGTGAATATCGCCATCTTCACCGACGCCTACAGCCCCCAGATCAACGGGGTGGTGACTTCGGTCCTCTCCTTCCGACGGGAGCTGGAGAAGGCCGGCCATCGGGTCTACATCTTCGCCCCCAGCTTCGGAGGCCGGGAAAGGAAGGAGGAAGGGGTCTTCCGCTTCTACTCCATCCCGTACCGCTCCGAAATGATGCGGGAACAGCGCATCGCCCTGCCCTTCTCCCGGGGCCTGGCGGTCTTTCCCCGCCTGAAGATCGACATCATCCATTTCCAGGTGACCCACTACGTGGGGGCCTACGGGCTCCTGCTGGCGCTTCTCTTCAGAATCCCGGCGGTCCACACCTACCATACCCTCTTCATCAAATACACCCACTATGTAAAGTTTCAGCGCGCCATGGCTGAGAGGTTCGTCAAAGGGATCTCCCGGGTCTTCGGGAACCTCTGCACGGGGATCATCACCCCTTCCCCGGAGATGCGGGACGAGATACTCTCCTACGGGGTCCGTCCCCCCATCCAGGTGATCCCCACCGGAATCGATTACGACCCCCACCGCCGGGTCCGGAATCCGGAGGCCCTGTTCGCCCGCCACGGTCTTCCCCGGGGCCGGAAAATCCTCGTCTTCGTGGGGCGCTTCGCCAGGGAAAAGAACATCCCTCTGCTCTTCGAGGTTCTCGTCGATCTCGACCGGGGGGAAAGGGAGCATCACCTTCTGCTGGTGGGGGACGGCCCCGGCCGGGGTGAGCTGGAAGAACTCATCGACGGGATGGGGATCCGGGACTCCGTCACCATCACCGGGTATGTCCCCCGGGAGGAGGTCTTCGATCTCCTGCAGATTTCCGACCTCATGGTATTCCCGTCGGAGACCGAGACTCAGGGCCTGGTCCTGCTGGAGGCCATGGCGGTGGGGCTTCCCGTGGTGGCGGCGGACAAAATGGGGGCGGGGGACGTGCTTCGGGACGGCCGCGGGGGGATCCCCGTTCCGGCGCGCCGGGGTCCCTTCGTCGAAGCGGCGCGGCGGCTGCTGTCGGACCGGGACCTCTACGGCGAGAAGAGCCGGGGAGCCCGGGAGAAGGCCGCGGAGTGGTCCTCCCGGGCGATGACGGAAAAACTCATCGCCTTCTACGAAGGGGCGATCCGGGATTACCGGGAAAAACGATTCCGTGGGGTGCGCCCCCGATAGAGGACTTTCCCGGAATCCCGCCCCCGGGGAGCGCTGATTTCCGGCGGCGGTTCGGAGCTCCGGATGGCCCGTCCCGGGCCCCGGGAGTTCCCTGCGGTGTGCCGGGGAGGCGCGGGATGCCGCCTCTTCTGCACAAGCGCCGGACGGGGGCTCCGGCGCGGTGATACCGCCGCCTCAGGGGCGGCGCAGGAGTTCCCGGTACCTCTCCAGGAAAGTTTGGGCCACCGTCCGGCCGTCGAAACGCTCCGCCAGGACCCGGGATTTCTCCGCCAGTTCCCGGTGGAGCCCGTCGTCCCCCGCAAGCCGGGCCAGGGCGTCGCCGAAGGCTTCCGCGTCGCCGGGGGGACAGGTCAGGGCGTTCCCCTGGGCGAGTTCCCGCATGCCCGGAACATCCGCCGTAACCAGGGGAAGACCGCAGCAGATGGCTTCGATGACCGTCATGGGCTGGTTCTCCGTCACCGAGGCGGTGACGAAACCCCGGGCGTAATGCAGAAGCCCGCTGCGGAGGAGCTCCTCATGGAGGATCCGGCCCAGAAAACGCGCCTTCCCCGCGAGGCCCAGTTCTTCCGCCAGCCTTTCCAGCTCCCCCCGATTGGGGCCGTCCCCCACCAGGGCCAGCCGGATCTCCGGATCCCGGGCGGCCGCCCGGGCGAAACCCCGGAGAAGGACATCGATGGATTTTTCCAGTCCTATCCGCCCGACGAACAGAAAGGTCTTGTGGTTGAACCAGGGATGGGCGCAGAGGAACTCCTCCCGGGACGGGGCGTTCCGGAACCGGGAAAAGTCGATGCCGTTGGAAATGTGCTCCAGCCTTTTTCCGGGATAGCGGAGGGCCAGTTCGTCCCGGGCAAAACGGCTGGGGGTGGTCACCAGATCGGACCTTCCGATGTAGCGGTCGATCATCCCCCAGGCGAAGGCCCGCCCCAGGGGAAGGAGAAACCGGAATTTGACCAGGTACAGGATATAGGTGTCCTCCCCCAGCATGGTGTGGAAGGTCTGCACCAGGGGCAGGCCCAGCTTCCGGGCCATGGTTATCCCCGCCCAGCCCATGGTCCAGGGCCCGGTGATGTGCAGGATATCGATGCGGTCCTCCCGGAGCTTGGCCAGAAGCCCCCTGTCCCAGGGCCGGGTGATGAACATACCGGGGTACAGCGGAAAGGGGACGGCGGGGACCCGGTATACTTCGATGCCCTCCACCTCCCGCACCCTCTCCGCCTTCCGGTTGTCCGGCACCACCAGGAGGGCGTGGTGCCCCAAAGCCTTCAGGTTTTTCGCCAGATCCAGCGTGGCGGTGATGACCCCGTTGATCTCGGGGTAGAAAATCTCCAGAAAAAAAGCGACGCGCATGTTCCGTCTTTCGCCCTTCCCGCCTTCGGTCAGTACCGGAACCCCGCCCCGAAGTTCACGTAGTGGAGGACTCCGTCTCCCCGGTCGTAGGCGTCCCGGCCGGGGATGTAGTCGAAGTTATCCACATTCTCGAACATATAGCCCCCTTCCAGAAAGAGGCTCCCGAACCAGAAGGGGAAGGAGTAACTTACCTGGATCCCCGCCTGCAGGGTTTTTTCGATTTTGTCCTGGTTCAGGAAGTTGGTCTTGTAGTGGAAGGTGGGTTTCACATCCTTGTCGTAGCCGTCGTCCAGGATGGTGCCGTCGTTCCGGCTGTGGCCGTTCACCATGTCCTCCGAAGCGTTGCCGTGGCGCATGTAGCGGCCCGTCAGGGTGACCGTCAGGTCCTTTCGGGGCTCCAGCCGCACCTGGAGGCTCAGGCGGTCCGAGTTGGGCTCCAGTCCCACCCCCAGGTTGGTTCCCGAGTGGGTGTAGTTGTTGTAGTTCACCGCCTGGAGCAGAGGGTCCGTCGGTTCCGTCAAAGAAGTGGCTTTCTCCAGCCCCGAGCGGTGGGTGTACATGTAGGGGGTCACCAGGGTGTAGTCCGCCGCCACCATCTTCAGGGCGCCCATCGTGTCCGGGGCCCATTTCACCCCCCCCTGGGCGGCCACCTTGAACTTGGTGCTGAGCTTCAGCTTGAGGAGGTCGTTCAGGTTCGTGTCGTCCAGGTACAGGATGAAGGGCAGCTTGACGTTCTTGGCCGGACGGACGTCCGCCAGAAGCCCCACGAAACTGTTGTCCTCGAAGCCCGCCATGGACTGGGAATAAAACAGCTCCTTGAAGGGCAGGAGGTAGTTGAAGTCCATCCGCCCCCCCCAGACGATGGACTCGAAGTAGCCCAGCTCCAGCCAGGGGGCGGGAAAGAAGTTGAAGCTCTGGATGATGAGGTGCTTGTCCGGGAACCTCTTGTCCGTCTCGCCCCAAAGGTAGTTGGTGGCCACCAGTTCCAGGAGGGCGGTGGAGTAGGAGAACCATGGGTTCCGCCAGACGAAGGAGTAGTGCCCCGTGTGGGGCGCCTCGGCGCTGAGGACCACCCCGTCCCCCCAGAAGGGCCCGAAAGAGTTCCGGATTATCCCCGCCTGAAAGTAGAGGTTTTCCTCCCCCAGGGCGAAGTTGACGTTCTGGTTCTGCCGCAGGAACAGCTTGCGCCCCGCCACATCCACATCCGCCCAGGTGTCGAAGATGTCCACCTCCGGCCGGAAGCCCCGGGGAAGGACGAAGCCGGAGGTGTTGTCCATGGCCAGCCCACGGGCTCGGGCCTCCAGATGGACATTGTCCGCCAGCCAGCCGCCGGCCTCCACGGCGCCGTACAGATCCATGTAGTGGTCGTCCCCGGTGCTGCGGGCCTTGCCCCCGGCCTCGATGTGCCAGGTGAAGCCCCGGGACAGCTCGTCCAGGTAGTTCCGCGCCCGGGACGCGTCTCCCGCCCCTCCCCGCTCGGCCACCCGGACCAGAAGTTCCCGGATGACCTGGGGCGGATAGGGCCGCATCACCGGAAGCCGGGAAACGAGGCCCCGGGCCTCCCAGATTTCCAGGTCCCTGTACAGAGTATCGGTGGGGTCCGAGGAAAACTGGGCCGCCGCGCCGAGGACAAAGAAGAAAAACAGGAAAACCGAAATCAGCGCCGTTTTGCGATTCATTGCTTCTCTCCCGAAACGAGATGGGCAATGATACCGTGAACGCATCCGATTGTCCACGCTCATTTCGACATGAGGAGGCTCAAGATGGAGAGATTGTAGGCCCCCGCTCCGCCGTCCATGCAGACATCCACGGGGGTGCGCCCGAAGGCGTCGGCGGCCGCCGGGTCCGCCCCGGCGGCCAGAAGGACCTTCACGGAATCCCGGTGGCGGGCCGCCTTGTGGAGAGGGGTCTCTCCCAGGGCGTTCCGGGCGTTGGGGTCCCCGCCGCTGCGCAGCAGGAGTTCCAGCATCTGCGGATGCTTCGCCCCGGCGTGCAGGGGGGTGTTGCCCAGAAGATCCCTCTCCTCCGGGGAGCCCCCCCGGGAAAGGGCCAGCTCCGCCACATCCACCAGGTTCCGGCCCGCCGCCCAGAGCAGAACCGAGTCCCGGGACATTCCCTCCGCTCCGGTCCGGGAAACCGGCACGAGCAGGGCGAGACCCAGCAGGATGGGGGAAAAATTTTTACCCATTCCCTTTATAGGTCGGCCGGGGCGGGCGGGGCCTTGAGAATCAATCGGAGGCCCAGAGGTAGTCCCCGTCCCCGTACCGACGGTACTGGAAGGCCTCGAAAAGATGCTCTTTCGCTATGGGTGCGGAACCCTCCAGATCGGCGATGGTCCTGGCGATTTTCAGGACCGAAACCACCCCCCGGCTGGAGAGCCGGAGTTTCTCCGCCACACCGGTCAACGCTTCTTCCAGCTCCGGCGGCAGCGGGCAGAGCTGCTTCAGACGGCCCGGAGGGATCCGGGAGTTCCATACCCACCGGGAGCCGCCGCGCCGCCTCTGGATCTCCGCCGCCCCGGCGATCCTCTCCCGCATCTTACCGGCGCTTCCGGCCTCGGCCATCACCGCGTCCGCCCCCGGAGGGGCCAGCGGAAAGCGTATGTCCACCCGGTCCAGCAGAGCTCCGCCCAGTCTCCTCCAGTAGCGGAACAGTTCGTCCCGGCCGCAGAGGCAGATCTTTTCGTCCCTCCCCAGGTTGCCGCAGGGGCAGGGGTTCGCCGCCAGGACCAGCTGAAAATCCGATGGAAACCAGAAGCGCCTCCCCGCCCGGACCACCGAGACCCTCCCCTCCTCCATGGGCTCCCGCAGGCTCTGCAGGATGTTCCGGCGGAACTCCGGAGCCTCGTCCAGGAACAGCGTCCCGCAGTGGGCCAGGGAGATCTCCCCCGGCGAAAGGTTCCGCCCCCCGCCGATCACCCCCTCCAGCGACGCGCTGTGATGGGGAATCCGGAAGGGCCTTTCCCGGAGAAGACCGCTGTCCGGGGGCAGAATCCCCGCCAGGGAATGGATGCGGGTGACCTCCAGGGCCTCCTCCCGGGTGAGGGGCGGCTGAACCGAAGGTATCCGGGACGCCGCCATGGTCTTTCCGCCGCCGGGGGGGCCGAAGAGAAGGACATGGTGCCGTCCCGCCACCGCCACCTCCAGAGCGCGCTTCAGGAAGCCCAGGCCCCGGATGTCGTCGAAGCCTTCCCCTGACGGGGGCCGATTCTCCTCCGGAGGCAGAGCGTCGGGAATCGGCGCCCCGGAAATGAAGGAATCCACGATCCGGACAGCTTCCCCAAGGGAGGATACCCCGCAGATCCGGCCCGCCTCCAGGGCGCGGGCCTCCCGCAGGTTCTGCCGGGGGACCAGAAAGTCGCCGATTCCCGCGGCGATCCCCGCCGCGGCGGCGGAAATGATCCCCGGCACAGGTCGGACCTCTCCGGACAGGAGGAGTTCCCCCAGGGCGAAACGCTCCCGACCGTCCGAGGGGACCTGCCCCGCCGCTTCCAGCACCGCCAGCGCGATGGGAAGATCGTAGGCGCTCCCCGACTTGGGCAGATCCGCCGGTGACAGGTTGACCAGTATCCGGTCCCGGGGGAAAAGGAAGCCCGAGTTCCGGACGGCGATCCGCACCCGTTCCCGGGCTTCCCGCACCGCCGAACCCGGCAGTCCCACGATCTCCATCCCGGGAATGCCCCGGCGGATATCCACCTCGATGGTGACCAGGCGTCCGTCGTAGCCCACTGCGGCGAAACTGCTCCAGCCCATGCCCCCCAGTACGGGAGAATGCGTCCCGGCGCTTCAGCGGTTCAGGATTTTTTTCATTTCCCCCCGCACCAGGGCGTCGCAGGCTTCGTTGAGGGGGTTCCCCGCGTGTCCCCGCACCCATACCCATTCCGGTCGGAGCAGTGACGACAGCTCCCTGAGCCGCGTCCACAGGTCCCGGTTTTTTACCGGGTCCCCTCCGGCGGTCCGCCACCCCGTGCGTTCCCAGCCCTGGATCCAGCGGGTAATGCCCAGCTGCACGTATTGGGAATCCGTGTGTATCCTGATTCCCTCCGCCGGAGCCTCCGTCCGGAGACGCTCCAGCGCCCGGATGACCGCCGTAAGCTCCATCCTGTTGTTGGTGGTATGATCTTCTCCACCGGAGTCCCGGATATCCCCGCCTTCCCGGGAAATGATATAGGCCCATCCGCCGGGCCCGGGGTTTCCGCTGCAGCCCCCATCGGTATACGCTTCGATCACCCTTCTCCTCCCCGGCGAGAGTAACCGGGGAAGAGGAAAAACGCAAGGACCGGCGGGTTTTCTCCCTTGAGTTTTCACCGAAACTGGGATAGATTCAGTATTCGAAACAAGGGAAATGACCAGCCATAAACCCCCGCTTCCAGCATCGTTCCCCTCGGAGAGGATTGACGCCCGCAAGGCCCTGGAGTTCACCCGGAAACACGAAAAGGACCCGGCCTACGCCGCCCGCTTTCTGCGCGACCTCCTGCAGTTCCCGGGAAATGAGGGAATTCCCCGGGAAGATCTCGAGTTCATACAAAAACTCATCGCCGAACTGAACCGGAAGGCGGAGGAAAAGAGTAATTCCCTCGAACGGGAGGAGTCCGCCTTCCGGAAAGAAATCGTGGATTATTACATCCCCCGGGATCTCATCGACGCCATCGTCGCCAACGGAGGCATCCCCCGGGAATCGGTGGATACCCAGATCGGGGTGGCCTTCATCGATATCGCCGATTACACCTTTCTGGCCAAATTTCTGAGCCCCAAGGAGAACCAGGTCCTTCTGAACGGCCTCTATACGGTCTTCGGCAACGTTCTGAAAAGAAGGGGCGGCTATCTGAACAAGACCGAAGGGGACTCCCTGATGTTCCACTTCGGGGGTCTCATCGACCGGAGGGTTGCGAACCTCAGCCCCGAAGAAAACCTCGTTTACATTGCCACCGCCCTCTTCTACACCTGTGTGGAGATGCAGAGGGTCTGCTACTATTTCAACGAGGCCAGCGCCAAGGTCATCGAGGGGCTCGACGACCCGGAGGAACAGAGGACCGTCCAGGACGCGTTTGACATCATGCGGTACATGCGCACCGAGTCGATTCTGGCCAACTCGTTCAACGCACTGTTCCAGATCCGGATCCGGATCGGAGCCAATGTGGGAGAGGTCAGCATCGGCAATTTCGGACCTCCGGGGAACAAGCGCTGGGACGTTATCGGAGTTCCCGTCATCGAGGCCAAGAGGATGGAATCCACCGCCCCCGTGGGAGGGCTCCGGATTTCCGAGCACTTCTACGAGATCCTCGAGAAAAACGGCATCATAGACCGTTACTACCAGGAGTTCCTGCAGGAAAGCAGGGCCCTGAACGGTTACTTCCGGGAAATCACCAAGGAAGAATTGTTCTCATTCAGCTCTGTCATTCTGAAAGACAAACACAACGTCACCTTTCGCACCTATTCGGTCCAGGTGAATCCCGGCCTTCCCGAAACCATAGTGGATCAGATCATCCTGCTGTTTTACAAGGGAGGGATCGGGGCGGACAAAATCGTGGACCTGATAAAATACTACCGGGGGAACAAGCATGTCATCCGGGCCATCGAAGACCTTTTTGCGGAACGCCGGATCAAGCTCCGCAAAGGCAAGATGGTGTATTATCTTTTTCCGGAAAAGTATCGCAGTTCCCTGCGCATCATGAACGGCGACAAGGCCAAGGTGGAACTCTACATCGATCGGAAATACCGCCTTTTCGATGTCCTGCGGACCCTGGGTGACTATCAGGACAGGTTGAAGGCGCCTTCCCATGCCCTGGACGAGACCATCGCGTTCCAGCACTACGAGCAATACATGAGCCGGGAGTTCCAGAGTCTCAACACCTTATACAAACGGACCATCAAAAACTCCATCCACAACACCTATTTTTTCAACATCATCTTCCCGCTGATCTTCACAAGCATCAAGGCGAGCATCCTGGAATATCAGGCCGGTCTGCCTCAGCAGATGGAGGCCATGGAGTTATCGGGAGTTCTCGCGGGGATGGAGACTCTCACGCCCATCCAGGCAGGCGCCACCTTTTCGGACGATGAAGAACTGGAAGAACTGCAAAGAATTTAGCGCCGGATAACGCTCATTTCGCCCGCCCCAGACCGACAAGCCGGGTTTTCAATTCCTCCGCCGAAGGGCACTTGTTCACGCCCATGGCCAGGTATCCCTTGTCCCCCCGGAAGTACAGTGGAAGCAGAAGGAGTGAAAAGGTGACGGAGGTTTCCACATTTGACAGAAGGCGGGAGAACTCATGGATACTCCGGATCGGCCAGTCGAAGAAAACCGCCTTCCCGGCGGCCTCCAGGGGGATCCGAAGCGCCGGCGTCAAAGGAACGCCGAAGGTCGCGGTTTCCGCTTCTTTGAGGCCGATGGAGTGGGTTATCTTCAGCCGCCCATCCCGGGGAATCATGATGGCGCAGAAATAGGAGGAGAGTATCCGGGAAATGGACATCAGGGATTTTACGATCCCGCTGTCGCTCTTCCGAAAAGTGGTCAGGAAGTTGTCGTACTGAAAAAATCCGTCCTCGGTAAGGCAGGATCCGAAGGCGGGCAGGCCTGATTCCCCGGCGCCGCCGGTCTCCTCCGTTTCGGACAGAAAATGATGGAGATCCATGCCGAAATCGCCGAAAAGGTCGTCAATTCCCAGAGAGTTTTTCTCCGCCGCCAGATGGTCCTTCGTCACCTGATCGACGAGATTCTGAAAGTCCCCCTGCCCCGACCGTTCCCGGGTGAAGGCGGAATCCCGTATCCTGACGGTGCCGTCGGGCTGCTGGACAATGGGGGACTCGCCTCTGCCTCCCCCTTCGGTTTCCAGCGGGAGGTAGCGGAATTTTCCCTTTTCCAGAAGCTCCGCCATGGTCATGATCCCCGGCCCCAGAGGGCCGCGGAGAGCGACGCTTCCCGCCCCCGTCTCCGGAGCGGCCGGATGGGGCGGCGGGGTTTTGATCCCCCCTGGCCGGGCCTGATAGCCGAAACTCATGGCGGGAGGGACATCCACCGGAAGCTTGGGGGAAGCCGCAGGCGTTACGGGCGCCGGCCTCGGGGTGGAGGCAGCCGGCGCCTGCCGTGGAGCGGCCGCGGCGGGAGCCGGCTTGGGAGCCGGCTTGGGGGCCGGAGCGGCGGGCGCCTGTCTCGGTGAGGCCGCCGCGGGGGCTCGCGCCGGC
>Ga0302238_1001746_pt1 | contig 16854 bp, 9 predicted proteins | sample AAG_UR_Asn_MG_FD_193527 | JGI IMG/M metagenome (GOLD analysis project Ga0302238, IMG submission 193527) | Enriched activated sludge microbial communities from anaerobic digester in WTTP, New Holstein, Wisconsin, United States - AAG_UR_Asn | ecosystem: Engineered > Bioreactor > Anaerobic >...
GACCAGGGGCTGGCCTCCCTCTACTGCCTGGGCCGCAGGGTTGATGCCGAACTGCGGCTTATTCTGGTTGTTGCGGCCCCCGAGAAGGGCTGGAGCCCATCACGGGACGATCTGCGGCTATTGGAGTCGCTGCTGGAAATTGTCCACCTCTACCACGCCAGAAACCTGCTTGCCCGAGAGCTGGCCAGCGCCTCCCGCTCGTCGAAAGCTGTTCAGGAGGCCCGCAGCAGCCTCGTGGCCCTCCTCTCTCATGAACTCCGCACGCCCTTGCACCCCCTCGTCGGTTTCACGCAGCTCCTCCTCGAGTCCGCGGAGAGGCTCCCCGAAGATGCCCGAGACATGGTCGAGCGAATCGCTGCCGGAGCTCAGAGGCTTCAGGAGCTGGTCGACGACCTTCTTACAATCACCCGCCTCGATGACAGGGTGAGCTTCTGCCAGAAATACGCTTGCAACCTCCGCAACGTCGTTGAAGATGCCGTCACTGCATCTCAGCTCGCTGCCAAAGAGAAGTCCGTCGAGATCGTCACCAACCTGCAACCTGACCTTCCGGGGCTCCACGCCGACGGAGCCGCACTTCGCAGAGCGGTGCGCTCCCTGCTCTCCAACGCAGTCAGATACTCCCCCGAAGGCAGCACGGTCACCGTCAACGCATCGGCAGACACGGAACGTATCCGCATCTGCGTCGAAGACCAGGGCCAAGGAATCCCCGAGGCCCAGCGGGAGTCAATCTTCGAACCCTTCGTCCAGGGAGAACCGGTCCTCACCCGACGCCACGGCGGCGCCGGCATCGGCCTCACCCTCGTTAAGCGCCTGGCACAATCCCACGGTGGACAGGTGTGGGCCGAACCCGCCGGAGAAAAGGGAAGCCGCTTCATCCTTCTGTTGCCAAGGAATCCAGAGAAAACACTATGAGACCATTCTTGTTCAGACTGCCCGAGTGGCTGGGCCAGGTACCAGATTGGGTCCCCCTCTTGGGCGGAAACCAACTGGGCGGCAAACCGCTCTTCTCTTACGGGATGATGCTGGGCACCGGCATCGTCATGGCCTGGATTCTGACCTTCTTCCTGGTTGAGAAGCTGGGCGTCGACCGCCTGAAGCTGCGACGAACGGTCATCGCCAGCCTCGTAGGAGCCATCATCGGTGCCCGGGCCCTCTTCTTCATCGCCAGCTCCCCGGAGCAGTTCTCCTTGGCCACCTTCTTCCGCTTCGAAGAGGGCGGGCTGGTTGCTTACGGCGGGTTCCTCGGCGGCATCCTCGTCTCAATCCCCATGGCGATGAAAGAGAAACTGGGCTGGTGGAATGCTGCCGATGCCGTGGCCCCGGGCCTGCTACTGGCAACTGGTATAACGAGAATCGGCTGTTTCCTCTTCGGCTGCGACTTCGGACAGCCCTTGGACAGCCCCATATCCCTGCACTACCCCGAGTGGGACATCGCATCGGTGGGACCCTGGATATTCGGCTCAGCGCCGTCCTACACCCAGGAGTTCGGCAAGCTCATGGATGCCACAACCCCGGTCTACACCTCGGCGCTCTGGCCCACCCAACTCATGATGTCGCTTAAGGGCTTCACGGGCTTCGCACTTATTATGCTCTGGATGCCCTACCGCCGATTCCAGGGCCAGATGATGCTGGTATTCCTCGCCTGGTACGCCGTGGTCCGCTTCCTGGTCGAAATCGTCAGGGGCGACAAGATCCGTGGCACGGAGACCCTGGGCCTGCCCCTCTCCACCTCGCAGTTCGTTGCCGTGGTCATAGTATTGGTCGTGATACCACTTTGGATCTATCTCTCAAGAACGAAAAGAATCGTGGCCTAACTGTTCGTCCCCCAGTATATCCCAATTGATTAATTACATAGGGCTCTGGCGCACGGGGGGCGCTCTGGGAGGCTGTAGGGCATTGATGGTCGTTGCGAGAATTCGATCTGGGGCAAGAGGGGTGCCCTTCGTAGCTACTCAAGCCAGTGGCCGTCCAGCGCCTGGGCCACCAGCATGAGGTCCATGAGTCGCTCCACGGGGGCATGGTCGTCGGTCAGCACGATGCTGCGGTCATAGTGGTCACCGACCCTGTCCCGGATCTTCCGCAGCAGAGGAGCGAAGCGTCGGTCGGCCTTTACAAGATTGGCTCGATAGTCCTCCAGCGTCGTCTCGGCTTTGGTGCCGAAGATGAGCGTAACCATGCTGGTGTCCGGCAGGTGCATCAGGTGCACCGAGGGAAAGACTTCGGCCATGGTCGTGGCCAGGGCGTTGACCAGGCGCATATCCTTGGGCGGCCTGGAGACGTTGATGACGGCCACACCATCTTCGTTGAGGTGATCCATAACCTCTTGAAAGAACTCAACAGTAGTTAACTCAAATGGTATGTATGGCTGCCTATATGCATCTATAGATACCACATCATAGCTGTTATCGTTGGTCTTCAACCAGGCTCTGCCGTCGTTGACGTCCACCTGATAGTTTGGAAGATCCGCCCCAAAGAAGCGCTTCCCCACGTCCACAACGTCGGGGTCCAGCTCCACCCCGTGAATCCAGGCATCCTTGCCCCAGAAGTAGGAGACGATTCTGGCCGTAGTGCCCGCTCCAGCGCCGATTACCGCCCAGCTCTTGGCCTTGGTCGAGGGGTCGCTTTTGGCCTTCCCGAGGAAGGGAGAGAGGGCCACGTAGTCCCACTCACCATAGCTGAGCATCTTCTCGGGATGGTACTTGCTGTGCACCACCAGTCCCTCGTTGAGATGCAGCCAGAACCATCCGTTGGGACGCTCAACCACGCGAATGTACTGGTAAGGAGACTCCTTCTCGAAGACCACTCCCGGCCCGGGCTTGATGGGCCTGGAACTCATGAAGAGGCCAATCCCCACGGCCAGGGCAACGCTGAGAAGAGTAACGCCGGCCATCTTCCAATTGGACCTCAGCAGGTAACCCACCAGGGCGAGAGTCAGCAGCACCAGCGCAAAGGTAGTAAAGGTCCAGCGGGTGCCCATGAGCGGGATGAGAAACACCGTAGGCAAGAAGGCCCCCAGAAAGCTGCCTATGGTGGATAGGGCGAAGAGGCGCCCCGCAACCCGCCCGGCCTCATCCATTTGAGTGGTAGCCAGCTTTATAGCAAAGGGTGTTATGCAACCCATTAGCACCATGGGGGCACCAAGCAGCACCAGCACGCCGGCAAAGGTGCCAAGCAACATTCCAATCTGCAAATGGCCAAGGTCAAGCAGCGCCCTCTCAAGCACGGGGGCCGCCACCAGGGGCAGCAGGGCCAGCATGGTGCCGGCACCAAGCTCAACCGAGAGCAGCGACTCCCATTTAGGCGACCGGTCGGCCCATTTGCCACCAAGCCAATAGCCCACGGCCAGCGCAACAAGAATAAGCCCGATGAGACTGGACCAGACAACCAGCGAAGTGCCGAAGTAGGGTGCAAGCAGCCTTGAAGCTCCAAGCTCGGCCCCAAGCGACACCACGCCCGAAAGCAACACAAGCACATGCAGAAACAGCCGCATCGTCTCTCCACGGGGAAGCCGGGGCCAAGGCGCATATCCCCGGGCGAAAAGGCCCCTTTACCATCCGCTATCACCCAAAGCGAGAATAATCGGCCAGAGATCGCCTGACCCGCTCCTAATAAGCCCAGAACCTCCGGTAGGGCGCCGACCAGTTTGGCGGACCGAGCCCGCCGAAATCAGCGCTGCAGCGGGCAAGGAGTGAGGACGAGTCGTGCTGGCGGCACGGCGAGGACGATGGACGAAGTCCTCTGCGGTGGGGGTTCGGCAGGCGACGGGAGTTAGCCTGTTCGGTGCTTTAGGAAGGCAAAGGCCATGATGCTCCGCCCTCTTCCCCACACGACTGCTCAAGTATCTCGATCCCGCCAGTAGCAGCGCAGCGCTTTCGCCGGTCGAAGCAAACCTCCCTAACATCCGCGACGCCCAACCTTTATCGAACACTGTGCTTGACACGCATAGGATGCAGCGCTATAGCACGTACATGCCATACGGGAACCCCAAGACCGGGATACCGCCGAATAGGCCAATGCTTCAATGGGGGTTGTGTAGTCAAGGCAAACGGACCTATGAAGTCATGTTCTACACGGCTGCTCATGTATCTCGATCCCCCTGGCATTCTCGGAGCCGAAGGCTGTCCGTTCGATGGGAGCCGGCCAGGGACCGAGCGTTACGGGTGGGGCCGGCCCACAACGGTTTTCACTGGGTCCGTTGGGTGAGGGGCCTAGCCGCCTGTCCCGCCCAATGAAAAGGGCTCGCCACTTCCCAGAATGGGAATTCTGGGAACAGCGGCAGAACCTGGGCCCCAGGCGAGGGCCGGTCTCGCTGGCCACGCATCCACCGGGATGTGAGCGGGTTCGCTCGGATATCGAAACACCATTTTCGACATTTCTACGCCCCTCGGTTGCGACACTCTTCTTGGGTCCGTGGATGCTGGACTTGGGGATGGGGGCTGGCAGACGATTTGGCTCAATTGTCGAAAGCGGGCTTGGTAGGATGATTGGGAGTTCGCATGTCACCCTCGGAACCTATATGCTTCGCCACCACATTGTCGAGAGCCAGGGCTGTTTTGCGCTGCCCGAGAGGCCTTTCGACTTCTGGAGGAGCACTTGATGGATTGGGTACTTCGATTGCATTGCGATTTTTTTCCGGCGATGGGAGTGGTGAGGTTCGAGTAATGGCCGTGCCACCTAAGCTATTAGGGCCAAGCCTTGCCCAGGTCATTCGGGACTACCTGGAAGAGTTGCGAGGTATGCGACGTGCGCCGGCAACCTTGCAGTCGTATGGGACGAAGCTGGCTTGGCTGCTAGGCCTTTTGGGGGACAAGCCTATCAACACCATAGATGGCTCGGACTTGGCGCTCGTGTTGTCGCAGCTTGCCAGCGGATGGCCAGGACAGCGGCCCCGGTCGACCACTTCGGTGAACCAATTGCACTCCACATACCTGGCGTTCTTCCGGTGGGCAGCCCATCGGGGGCTGGTGCCAGGGTCTCAGTTGCGGACTCCGGCACCAGCCAGGGCCGAAGCATCGCCGGTACCGGCGATGCCAAACGACGCTCTGGTGCGACTACTGGCGACCATTTCGCAATCCAACGAACCGCTCAGCGGGCGCGACCTCGTTGCGTTTGCCTTGTACGCTTCCACGGGTGTGCGAAGAAACGAGTTGCTTGGCGTTCGAGTTCAAGATGTCGATGTGGATGCCTTTCTGCTGCGCATTATCGACCACAAGCGCAACGCCTCGTTCCTCCGGCCTATGCCAGAAAGTGTCGCCAGATTGGTCGGGCGGTACATCTGCGCCGGCATCCCGGGAAGAGGGATTCGACCTGAGGAGGTGCTCTTCGCCGGGCGGACTTGGACCATGGCCATGAGCGGCCGTGCGATGGATCTGCGTTTCCGATACTGGTGTTCCATCGCCAGCGTTCCAACGGAGTACTCGCTGCATTCATTGCGAGCGGGTTTGGCCACTCGGCTCTACAGGGCCACCAAGGACGCTATCATGGTGGAGCGGGTTCTTGGCCACCGCCAAAGGAGCACCGGTAGCCCTTACGTGCAAACGTCGCCGGAGGAGATTCGAATCGCCGTTGAAACTGCATGGCGTATCATCGAAAAGAGCCTGCCGAGGAACTGGACACACAAGAAGTTCACCACCGCATCTTGAAGGGCCGATAGGCACTGTCCCCCTGGAATGCTCGAACCAGAGCCCCCACTTGCAGTTCCAGAATCTCTGCCGGCGACACGGCCTTGGACCGCCAAGTAATCTTCTTATGCCAGTGTCTCAGGAAGCCTCTCACGAGCGTAAGCCTGGACTGCCCTCGCAGCCGCCCCTCCTCTGCCACGTCGGGCATGAACCCTCGGCCCAGAAGGCCCAGAACGAACCTGTCGGCCATGGGTGCCCGGAACTCCTCTATAATGTCAAACACCAGGCTGCCGTTGTCCCGCTCACTGCCATGCATCAAGCCAAAGTAAGGGTCCAGCCCTGCACGAACTACACTTCGCCATACCTCGCCATATAGCATTCCGTACACATAGTTCAGGCACACGTTCATCGGGTCCGTGGCTCCCCTGGTAGTACGTCCATCAAACCCCAGGACTCCCGGCACAAGCTCCCTCACTTGTTGCCAGTAGGCAGCGGCTGCCTTGCCTTCGAAGCCCATAGCGGTGGCTCTCCAGGAACAACCGTCCGATCGGACGTCCAGAATGCGGTTCTGCAGTTCGTGAATCGTGGTAATAACCGTGTTTGTGTTGGAGTACAATCTCTCGTCACGTTTTCTGTACTTCATGAAGTATTTGAGAACAGCCGCCTGGTTTCCCACCTTGGCGGCAAGCATCCTCAACCCCACGTCACGCATCGCCGGCTCATCTCTTCTTATCGCCTGCAAGCGCCGAAGCGACGCTCGGCCCGTTGCCACTGGCGTGAGCACCGCAGCGGGGATACTCCCCGACGAAGAAACGATCACGGGTATGTCCCTGTCGGCCAAGGCGGCCTGGGCCTGACACGACACGCCCATCCCTATGCCCTGCATGTATACAATCCCGAGGGCCGACATGGGAAAGCGTGCGATCTCCTCGTGCTTCTTCCGCAACACCAGATCGTCGCCCTTGTCCACCAAGTAGCAGCCGTGCTCCATTACGTACAGCCGGTCGCCATACAGCGCTACGTTTTCGACCTTCTTGTCCCGCTTGAGTTCATTGCGGACCACCTCTTGCCTCTCCCCGGAGGGAATCTCCTTCGGCCTGGTCCCATCTGACCGGAGAATCGCGGGCAAAGCCGGTGCCCCGGATCTCTTGGCGTACGGCACCACTTTCTGCAGTTGCTGTAACTCATCGTTCGCCGTCACCTGGGCCGAGTCCCCAGCAGTTGGACAGAAGCGCTCGCGGGTGACCCAATAGGGATGGGCCTGCCACTCAGGGGAGAGTCGCTCTCGAACAAGGACGTCTAGGTGCTGGTCCAGTTCCCAAAGCCGCATGAGAAGCCCCTGCTCATCAGGCAGGAGGAAGTAGTTCCGGAATCCACGGATAAGCCCGTTGAGAGCCTCCAGCCGCTTGAACGCTGGCAACGAGGCCGAGTCCATCGGGCCCAGCGATTGGATTGCTTCTGACACGGCCTTCTGCGCTCTTGCTACAGCCTTGGTTCCGACCAAAATGTCGTTGGCGGAGATGAAAAACCCGAGGAAGTCGAACCCATCATCAGCCGATCTGATCTCCGTCTTGGACGGCTTCAGGTGGAGTTGAAGCACGGAGGAGAGGAAGGTGCTGACCGACTCCAACGCCATTTTGGCCTCCTCCTCTGTTTTGCAAATCAGCGTAATATCGTCCGCATACCTGACAAAGTGGATTTTCAAGTTTTCCAGATGCTTATCAAGACGGTCAAGGTAGATATTCGCCAGCATCGGCGAGATGGACTCACCAAGTGGAACGCCGACCTCGTTCGAAATCAGCTCTCCCCCGAACAGCGCGTCCGCTTTGATCCACTCATCCACAAGGCCAAGGGCGTCGGCGTCAGATATATATTTTAGGAGGGCCTGGAGTAATAAGTCATGGTTTATTGAATCGAAGCAGCTCTGAATATCGGTGCTTACGATCCATTTGTCCCCGCCTGCCATAAACGCTCGAACGATTGCCACGGCTTGGTGAGCGTTTCGCCCCTTGCGATAGGCGTAACTGAAGGGACTGAACGTGGGATCTACGATGGGCTCGAGCAGCAGAGCGAAGGTGGCCTGGACGACCTTGTCGCGGACGGTGGGGAGGCTCAATTGGCGCTCGCCACCGTCTGGTTTGGCGATGGTGAAGCGCTTCAAGGGACGGCAGCGATAGGTCTTTGCGCACAACTCAGTGGAGAGTTGCTGGAGCTCTTCATCAAGGCGCAGCCTGAATGCAGCGCAATTGACATTGTCAAGACCCGCCGCCGTGGAGCCTGCTGCGGAGACTCGGGCCCAGCCCAAACGAAGGAATTCGGGGTTGCAAAGTTTCTCGTACACACCCCTTCCCTGGGCGGTTTGCCCACCCATGTCAGAAAAGGCCGAGGAGAACTGCCGTTGGCGAACTCCTCGTCGGTTCTTTGACGCAGCTACCCGCAGGAGAGCAGCGTCAGAGAGTACGATGCTGCACTCTGCCCTCCTGGCGGTCATATTCTCCTTTGTCGTGTTGCACCTAACAACGACAGCCCCCTCGTCCTTGGTGGCCAGCTTCTTCAACTCGTGTTCGGATAGCCATCCACCGTGGACGCTAGAGGAGAGACGGGCGCCAACAGGCAGCAACCATAGCGTGGCTGCTTGTGCTGCCCAGCACCTTTCAATGGGCCTGGGTGGCTTGCTTGGGTCCAGACGGTGGACTGCGACGTGCTTGGCGAGGCCCGAAGTCTGGCCTATCCACTCAGGCATTGCCTCTGCGGCTCCGTATTGTGGGAACACATGAACGATCCCCAAATCTGCTGCTCCCGGCTTGCTGGCCGGATGGGCGTTGGCAGGTACCTGCTTGTGGTCACGGAGGCGCAGCAGTGTGTCAGCAAGGCGAGCCTGGACCAGAGCCACGCAAATGGCGTGTTCGGCCGCCTCCATATGGTCGGAGGGGAACTCCAGCCAGACCGACTCACCAGACCCCAGAAGACCTTCCAAGTCAAGCTGGTTGGGCCCCTCGCTGACGGCGAACACGCTCGGGAAAGCTAAGGCCCAACCAAGCACTCCTGCCAAAGCCTCGAGTTGGTCGGGCTCTGGTTGTGTTTCGTGGAACCAGCGCCGAATCTCGGGAAGCGCCACGGCACGTAGCAAGGCTCCGAGTCCGACGGTTCCGGTACGCACCTGGCGCCCAGCCAGGGCGGCGGCCCATTGAATTGTCGCTGGCAGCAGCGTCACGCAAGCGATTCTGGATATGGCCCACAGCACATCAGCTATGATCGCATCAAAATGTGCGCCCGCCTGGAATTGCGCGACGGCGACTGGTTTTCGGCGGTGGGCCAGATCCACCCACTCCAGATGCCTCTTGTGGAGATTCATCCGGTTTGAACTGTCCAGTACCGAGGCTCCACGCCCGCCGTAGTCAAGGACAACGATCCCGGCATTGGTCTCCTTCATCTTGAAGACTCGCCTGAAAGCCAGGTCTGCGGCTTCTCTTGCCGGGCCGTGGATGGAGACGCTACGACTGATCACTGTTGGTTGCCCGCTGGTGGTCTGGACTGGATTCGGCTTCATGGTTCACCTCCTGAGCAGGATTCGGGGCGCTGGGCGAGTGAGTCTCGTGGTTGGCGGCAGCACCCCAGGCGGCGCCTTGGGGCCGTCTGAACGACTTTCTGTCCGAGAGGAACTGGTTCCGAGGCACGAAAAGCCGGTACTGGGGAGCCACCTGTCCGAGCATCTCGGCAGCAGCCTCGCATACCAGTCGATGCTGCTTGACCTTGCGCTTTTCTCCCGCCTTCTTGTCGAAGATTTCAACCTCATCAGTGACACAATACTGCTCAAGAAGGTTCGTAATCTTTCGAATGGTCATCTCCATGTCTCGTATAGCTCGACGGGCTTCCGACGCGTCGAGGACGAAGGCCTCGTTCAACGGTATCTCGACATTGGTAGTCCAGCATTTCGCCATGGTCTCCTCCAGACTGATCGGGGCCATTCTCAACCCGGCAACATCTTCCGGATGGCACTATGGCTTGACAAGATGTCTACCGGAGGCTAATTCCAATTGGAGATGTCGATTGGAATAGCGGCGGTGGCATGAGACTGGGGAGGGTATCATGGAGTTCCTTTCTCTGCCTGACATTAGGCTGAACGCAGAGGCAATTAGGGCGGAGTTGAACAGCACACTTGCCAACAAGGCCCTGGTGGGCCGGAGCCGGGCTCTCCAGTGGGAGTTGCTGCGTGGGCTGCTCCACCTGACCTTGGGCCTCACCTCCCCAGTGGGCCTTTCCACAGACCGAATCCAGTTGGCACAGCTTCGGTTCGAGGCCGACGACAAGCTGCGCCGCTTCTATCTCCGTCCCGGTGCTCCTCTCCGATACGCCTTCACCATCAAACACCAGAGAGCACTACGGGAATTGGGAATCCGACTTGAGGCTGAATACCCATGTTACCACGGGTACTATCTACTGGTGCGGGCCGTACAGGAATCACCCGAGGTCGAACCACGATCGAGTGTGGCTGACACGAAGTTACTCTTGGAGAAGATCGTTGCTGACGCCGTGGACGCCGAATTCGAAGCATATAGAAGTCTGCCAGACACTAGTCCGAGCAGACTCCGGGAGCTGTTCTGCGCCGAAGGCCCAGCGATGGCGTACATCCTGAACATCCTGGAACGCCACGCTCAAAGAGGTTGGGTGCTGACCAATGAGCATAACCCATCCACGAAGCGCCTGATTCGAGTTGACGTAAAAGAAATTGGTTATGATTATGCGTCGGTTGCAAGTGTCGAGTATTGGCATTTACGATGGTGGTCAATCACAGATGAGAAGTATGCCTATACGTATCGTGAAACAAATCGGCAGTCCTACATTCTGTGCCGTTTGGATGGAGGCTGGAAGATCCACGACAATCTTAGACCGGGCCCAAGGACGAGCATGCCGAATCGGCGACTTAGGTAGCTGCCGACTATCTCCTGGGTTGTATCGAAGCCCGGCACGCCGGTCCGGCAACCCAGTGACAGAATTATGTGCCAGCGCTCCGGCCCCCGCACCCGTCTACATGGCCTATTCCCAAATCCCGCTTGGCGGCATGTACATTAGGTCCTTCGTCTATTCAGCTTTAGGTGCATGAGAATCGGGACTGCTTTAGGGCTTGGCCAAGGGCTTGGGCTTGGGCCACTGTGACGACGAACGGAGACACAACCGGCTGCATTTCTTTTGACCAAGCGCCGAGTTGCGTCTATATTGCAGTGGTGCAGCATAATGGACGAAAGGGGGCAATGCGATGTATCGGCACAGGACGCTGGAAACCTACCTGAGCAGGGTATCAAATCAGTTTCCCGTGCTCCTGGTGACCGGTGCCCGGCAGGTTGGCAAGAGCACGCTGCTTCGGAAGCTTGCAGAGCCGGGTCGAACCATCGTGACGCTGGACGACCCACTAGTGCTCAACCTGGCCAGGAGTGACCCGGCACTCTTCTTTCAGCGCTTCACGCCTCCGCTGGTAATCGACGAGATCCAGTATGCTCCAGGGCTGTTGCCGTACATCAAGATGCAGGTCGACTTGTCGCAGAAGCCGGGGCTGTTCTGGCTTACTGGCTCGCAGCAGTTCCACTTGATGAAGGGGGTTTCAGAATCGTTGGCTGGGCGAATTGGCATCGTGCAACTCTTGGGGCTGTCCAGAGCCGAGCTTGCGGGACGGGGTCTCAACGCCAGCCCGTTCATCCCAACAGTGGAGGAACTGGAGAAGCGAAGCTCGCTGGCAGAGCCTCTCCTTCTAAATGATTTGTACCGAATGATCTGGCTCGGAGGCTTCCCGCCAATTGCGTTAAACGCCATCACAGATCGGTCCTTGTACTACGGTTCCTATGTCCAGACGTATTTGCAGAGGGACGTGCACGATCTTGCCCGTGTGGGCGACGAGATGGCCTTCTTTCGTTTTCTGCGTGCTTCTGCGGCGCGCACGGGGCAACTGCTCAACGTTGCGGATCTGGCCAGGGACGCCGATGTGGCGGTGAACACAGCCAAGAGCTGGTTGGCCATCCTATTAGCATCCGGAGTGATCTACCTTCTGGAGCCATACCACACGAATCTGACCAAGCGGATGGTCAAGGCACCCAAGCTCTACTTCCTGGACACAGGCCTCTGCTCATATCTCACCGAATGGTCGAGCCCCGAAACCTTGGAGGCTGGGGCGATGAGTGGGGCCATTCTAGAGACGTGGATCATGAGCGAACTGCTGAAGAGCTATCTGCACAACGGTCAGCGGGCACCCTTCTACTACTACAGGGACAAGGACCAGAAGGAGATCGACTTGCTTATCGTTCGAGACGGCACCATCTATCCCCTGGAGTTCAAGAAGACGGCATCACCCGGCCAAAAGGATGTGCAGCACTTCCGTCTCTTGGGCAAGTTGAATATGCCCACCGGCTTCGGCGGCGTCATATGCCTGACCGAAACGTACCTCCCCCTCACAGAGTCCGCTGCCTCCATCCCCGTTGCGCTCATATGATCGTGGGGCGAAGGCAGTCGTGGGGCGCGTGTACCGGAAACCACCCGTAGTTTAGGTACGTGCTGAAACCCTGAACGTCGTCAGCATAGAACGACCTGCTATGGCATTGGGGAACTCCTCCACTCTCAGGATTGAAGGCAACGTAGCCAACTTCCGGAGCAGGGGTCAAGACGGCGGACAGTTCCATTGGCACCTCCCCCAGTCGATGCGTGTATCAGCAAACGCTCCATTGGCGCCAAGGCCCCCATCAAGTCCCGCCAAACCACTGCTCGCCATTCTCGACCCACCCATCGACGAGATACTTCAGTACCGTGTGGCACCGGATTTGGTCAGCAATGCCCTGGTTCCTGGCTAACCATTGTGCTATCCTCCATTGCCTCGGCCAGGTTCGGGGCTGAGGGGTGCTATTCGACCAAATCAATGAGCAGCGTTCCACCTCCATGAACCGCTGCCTGAAACCAGGACCCCCGGAGATTATATGACCCACCTTATTGAGAGATGCCCCGCTCTGATGCTTGCGCTTGCGTTCTGGATGGCTTCTGCCGGCCCCACTACGGCGATTGAACTCGATGCCAGCGTTAGTAGTCGATATACTTTCTGGTACAACGCAATTTTGTGGTACAACGACATCGATAACCTTGTGGAGCTGGAGCCCGGCTTCTATACGACTGTCGATCTTGGAATTGGCGAGGACAAACTATGGTCCATGGCAGCATCCCTCGATCTGCTCGAACTCCCGAACGACGTGGACAACATTCGGAAACTCATGGTCAAGGTCGGCTTCAAGAGCTGGCGACTTAGAGTCGAACGGGGTACCACGGCCGGCACTGTGGCAGAACAAGCCGGCGATGGATGGCGGATGGTTTGCAAAGACTCAACCTCATATCTGGGAAACGGCTGCAACTCCGTCACCGCCGATATGGGACTGCAAGCGCAGAAAGTCTCATCAGACTACGGGTTTTATGCCGCCTATTATCGCGACGAACGCTCCTGGGATACGATGGACATGGAATTCGGGATTGGCTATATGCATTACTCGATGCCTCAACAAGTATACGCACATCTTAATGGAGATACGCTGAGCTACATCGATCCGGCAGTCAAGACTCGTCTGTACGGCGGCTATGTGGGCTCCGATCGCATCAGACACATGACCCGTGGAGGGGAAACCAGTGGCTTTGGCTGGGACTTTCATGCCGTCGTCGGCATTGCAACAAACGACCTCAGCGGCTTCGGTGCTGACGAGGCAACGCTCTTTCTGGGTGGCCAGGCCGCCGGTAAGACAACTTACGCTTTGGGCCTCGCTGCCACCTTCGCTGGATTCTACTATTGCAAGTTTGCCGATTACTTTATTTTGCAAATCGGAGCTGATGTAAGAGGACATATTTTCAACTCCCTCCACTTCTGGAGTGAGCTGGTGAATGGAGAAGAGAACGCTACCCGTACTCAAGGCTTACTTGACTTCCTTGTGGGCCCCTTCATCGGCCTGCGCTTCGCGGGGCCGTGAACAAACTTGGCCTTCGTCGCGCCATCCGACAACGCCGCCCGCCCTCACGAAACATAGCCCACGCCCATGTAATCACTGCCTCCAGGGGACAAGATAGTTGTTTTTCTTGGAAAATCTGAGCGTTGTGCTTATCCTATTCAGCTCCGCTTTGGGCCGAGTGGCCCTTCAGCGCAGGCCTGGCGCTTTCCCTTGACTCTTTCCCTGTCTTGTGGGCGTGTTAGGTCGGGTTCTATTGGAGGCTAGAAGATGAAGAGGCTTTTTTGGTTGTTCTTGGTTGTTTTCGCAATGGCTTGCAGCAGCAGCAGTTCGGAGAAGGACGCTGCCCCGGGCCAGGACACCGCATCTGACGTCGCCGGCGAGGAAGTCGGTGCAGACCAGAGCGGGTTGGATGTTGTCGAGGATACGGGAGTGGACTCCTATGAAGACCAGCTTCCAGAACTCACCGACACCGTGGAGGATGGCCAGGACGTGGAGCCCGATGGCGACACCACCGAGCCCGACGACGTCACCGACGTGGAGATCGTCGACCCCAACACCGAAACGCTTTGCGCCGAGCTGCCTCCAGCGGCCAACGGCACTTGCACCGTGACGCCCGGAAGCGCTGCCGTGCTCATCAAGGGAGTAATCCTTGCCCCAACGGGTACCCTGCGCGGGGGTGAGGTGCTGGTGGACCCCAACGGCCTGATCGTCTGCGTCGACTGCACCTGCGCCGACCACCCCGACGCCGAGGGCGCCACCACCGTGGTCTGCCCCAACGGTGTGGTTACCCCGGGCCTCATCAATGCCCACGACCACATCACCTTCACTCAGAACTTCCCCGGTGACTGGGGAACAGAGAGATACGAACACCGCCACGACTGGCGCAAAGGGATTAGAGGCCACACCAAGATCTCGGTCCCCGGCGGTGCAAGCACCGACCAGGTCATCTGGGGCGAACTGCGGCAAGTACTCGGCGGCGCCACCTCGCTGGCAGGCTCCGGGTCGGCCAAGGGCTTCCTGAGAAACCTCGACAAGAATGACCAGGAGGGCCTTGGCTCCAATCCCCTCGACTACGACACCTTCCCCCTGGGTGACAGCGATGGAACCCTCCTCAGTTCCGGGTGCGGATACCCCGGAATCATCTCCAAGAACGTGCTTCAGAACGATTGCTACTTCCCCCATGTCTCGGAAGGTATCGACAAAGAGGCCCGCAACGAGTTCGTTTGCCTCTCCTCCGACAGCAACGGCGGCGTTGACGTCACCGAGCCCAACAGTACCTTCGTGCACGTCGTGGGCCTCAAGGCCATCGACGGCGCCGAGATGGCGTCCAACGGCACCGCCATGGTCTGGTCGCCCCGCTCCAACGTCTCCCTCTACGGGAACACAGCCCCCGTCACCATGTACAAGCACCAGGGGGTCCTCATTGCCCTTGGCACAGACTGGACCGCCTCGGGCTCTGTGAATATGCTGCGAGAGTACGCATGCGCCGACCTGCTCAACAAGACCTACTACGACAGCACCTTCTCCGACCGTGAGATCTGGGCCATGGGCACCCAGAATGCTGCCCAGGCGCTGGCAATCGATGACCTCGTGGGCTCGCTCTCCGTTGGACTCGTGGCCGACATCGCCATCTTCGACGAAGCCGACGCCGTGAACCCATATCAGGCCATCTTCCACGCCAACGTTGGCGACGTCTGGCTTGTACTTCGAGGCGGTCTGCCGCTCTTTGGCGACTCCAGCATCGTCCCCGGGCTACCCGGCGGCGATGTCGGCTGTGAAGTCATGCAGCAGGACGTGTGCGGGGCACAGAAGTCTGTCTGCTCCCAGCGCGAAGTCAGCAAGACCCTGAGCCAGTTGCAGTCTTCTAACACCTCTGCCTACCCACTCTTCTTCTGCGATGTCCCCTCCAACGAGCCAAGCTGCGTTCCCATGAGACCCGGCGAGTACACGGGCACCGCCACCGATGTGGACTGGGACGGCGACGGCGTCAATAACGACCTGGACAACTGCCCCAGGGTCTTCAATCCAATCCGACCTCTGGATGAAGGTAAACAGGCCGACGCCGACAACGACGGCATCGGCGACAACTGCGACCCGTGCCCCCTGGATGCCAACACCACCCAGTGCACCGTGCCCGACCCCGACGACAAAGACGGCGACGGCATACCCAACGCCCAGGACAACTGCCCTGAAGACTCCAACGGCGACCAGAAAGACAGCGACAGCGATGGAGTCGGTGACCTGTGCGACAACTGCCCCGACGTACCCAACCCCGGCAACAGCGCCTGTCCAGCTACCATCTATCAAGTCAAGAGCGGCACCGTGGCCAAAGGCTCTCTGGCCAAAGTCTCAGGCGTCGTAACAGCAGTCTCAGGAACCCGCATCTTCATTCAGGTGCCCCTGGCCGACCACAACCCCACAGACCAGTACAACTACAGCGGCCTCTTCCTCTTCATTCCATCCAGCAACCCCAACAGCCTCACCATTCCGGCCCCGGGCGACGTTGTGGAGGTCGCCGGCAGAGTCAGCGACTACTTCGGCCAGATTCAGATGGACAACATTACGACCATGACCAAGCAGGGACAGGCCCCCGTGCCCCCGGCCCTCTCGGTCACCCTTGAAGAAGTCGCAACGGGCGGCACCCTGGCTACCAAACTCGAAGGCGTCCTGGTCGAAACCCCGCTCTCAACGGTCACGGCCCTGAATCCTGACCCCGGCCCCGGTGACTCGGCCCCCACCAATGAGTTCGTCCTCGACGGCAAGCTAAACGTCAATGACTACCTCTACCTCACCACGCCCTTCCCCATCGTTGGCGAGAGCCTGCAGGTCACCGGCGTGCTGCGCTACAGCAACAACATGACCAAGCTGGAGCCCCGCAGCGACGCCGACCTCATCCGCTCCCTGGCCCTCAAATCCTTTGGCCCCTCGCCGGCTTACATCGCCCTCGAAAGCGGCCCGGGATTCACAAGCCCCTTGCTCACCATAACCCTTACCTCCGAAGCACCCGCCGGAGGTACCGTCGTGACCCTCTCCAGCAACAATACCGATGTTCTCACCGTACCGGCCCAGGTCACGGTGCCCGCTGGAGAAGCCTCCGTGGCCCTCTCGGTGACGCCCGTTGAGGCCAGTCAGAACCCCGTCACCGTTACCGCCAGCTTTGACGGCATCTCAAAGACTGCACAAGTCTATGTTATCTCAGACACCACCCCCAGAATCCCCGTGGCCATCGAACCCGAAGAGGCCACGGTCATGACAGGGGCCACGCA